>Ga0307509_10000501_pt1 | contig 66427 bp, 56 predicted proteins | sample 10_EM_MG_FD_202245 | JGI IMG/M metagenome (GOLD analysis project Ga0307509, IMG submission 202245) | Populus trichocarpa ectomycorrhiza microbial communities from riparian zone in the Pacific Northwest, United States - 10_EM | ecosystem: Host-associated > Plants > Roots > Unclassified | place...
CTAGCTTCAAATGTCATTATTCACTGTTTTATTAGAAGGGGTTCTATCTTATAACCCCCCGGTTCGAAAAAGCGCGTTCCAGCCCTTCGATCATTTTTTGATCCAACCCCCCTTCGTTGCAACATTGGCTTATCCTGACAAGTGTGGTGGAGGGGCGGAACAAAAGCTTGGTGTTACGATAAGGTGCTGTTGACGCCCCCACCGACGTCAACTGTAATACTAGATCCCTGATCCCCGTGCCCGAAATTCCTATCCCACCTCGCTCTAGACCTCCCCGTTAATAACCCTTTACCACCGTCATCTATCCATCCATCCAACTCCTTGTTCATCTGGTGTTTCCCACTCTCATCCCCCCTTCTTATAGATACCGTCATCTTTCCATCAACTTATCCTACCCATTTCCACAGTCATCTCTCACCATGGCCTCCAATCCTGACCTTCATCCTATCGACCCCGCTAAACATATCTTCGCTATCCCAGCTAAAAGAATTCATGTTCAGGAAGACGTTCCGCATTTTATCACCTCGCCAGCTTACAAACTGGTAACCAATTTCATACTTCACCTTAATGCTTCGGCATCTCCATTGAACCCAGTAACTGGCGAGCTCCGCAACCCGCAGAACTATACACTAACCTCCCCTGCCATCCACGTATCCCCCGAAGTCGATGGCATCATCCAGCTCATTCACAAACTAGAAGCCCTGATGGCCCAAGCTCCGCCGGACCCTGGCCCGCGAAGGTTCGGTAACACCGCCTATCGTCGTTGGTACGCTCTCATCGAGGACGCTCTCGGGGGTCCGAGCAGTCTTCTCGACCAGCACCTACCTGCATCAGTGCTCTCCCCAAAGGGGAAAGGTGAAGTCACCGCCAAGCAGGAATTACTCCCGTATCTTCTCGGTTCGTTCGGATCTTCCCAGCGCCTGGATTACGGTACCGGACACGAGCTTTCTTTCCTAGCCTTTCTCTGCGGGATTTGGGTGCTCGGTGGGTTTCAGGCCGGGAGGGATGAGCTCGGATTGGCTCTCAAGTGTCTTGATTCATACCTCCATCTAGTTAGACGGTTGGTGACTACATACACCCTCGAGCCCGCGGGCTCTCATGGGGTCTGGGGACTCGATGATCATTCGTTCCTCCCGTACATCTTTGGCAGTGCTGAGTTGACCACCCACCCACCCACCGATTCTTCCTCGGGCTCGACGGTTCCGGCAAACGTCGAAGGGTTGGAAGATGTACCGAAGCCCGGAGATGTGGTTAAGAGTCTTGTCGTTGAGAGGGAACGTTTGAGGAATCTTTACTTTGGGGCTATTGGTTTTATTTACGATGTTAAGAAGGGCCCTTTCTGGGAGCATAGTCCGATTTTATATGATATCTCTGGCGTTCAAGGAGGGTGGGGCAAAATAAACAAAGTAAGCATCCCCCGAGGATTTATATTTTGACAGAGTTTGCTCACGGTTATGGCCTAGGGAATGATCAAGATGTTTAACGCGGAAGTTCTGGGGAAGTTTCCGGTTGTTCAGCACTTCAGGTTTGGGAGCATTTTCAGTTGGGGTGGGCCAGATGGCTCTGTCAATACCGCGGCTATTACTGCTGGAACTCAAGCACCCCATGCAAGTGGTCTGGGAGCTAGGACTGGAAGTGGGGTAGGAACTGGATCTAGCGCTAGCTCCGGTCTCGAGACTCGGGCTCTCGAGAATCCTATCACCAGCACAGCTGCACCTTGGGCTAGAAACCCAACGCAGTCTCCTACGATTGGCTCAAACGCTGATTTCACCACCAGGGCGCCCTGGGGCATCCCCGCTTCTACCATGAATCAAACTGGATCCACGGTCGGCCGTTTCCCTGCTGAATCTTCGGCCCCCCGCACCGTCCCTCGCCCAGTACCTGGCAGAGAACCCAACATGGAAGATGCGAAAGCTCCATGGGCTACCAGCGAAGCGGATAAACACCACCCCTCCCCAGATATCACACAAGCAACTGAGGCGAACCTCGGGCCTAGGAGGACTAGCTCTCCAGATAGCAAGCTTGCTACTATGGAAGGTGAAGAGGGCAGACTTAGAAGGGGCAGTGTTGGAACCGGGGGTGTTCGGGTCGCTGAGACAGGAGACCTTAAGAAAAGGTCACCTCCACCCCACCAACGCTAATAAACATCTCGAAGGTAAGGTTGAAAGCATGGGCCAGCCTTTCTCCTCTACCGAGGGTCTTTGCTATTTCCAATTTCGCTAAAGCTGCTATTTCTTTTACGCATCCATTTTTTCTTCTTTTGCGCATGTGACTTGTGTCAGTGGTTTCGGTGACTTGCGGGTTTTCAGGACATGATTGCATAATTCTTATCGGTGCTTGGGGTTAACGGAGCGGGGATACTGTACTTATTCTTCCTTACCTTTCCTTCATTCTTTCCTCCGAGCATCCACATGATTCCTACAGTTTTTCTTTTTTTTCTTCCTTCTTTTCTTTTTTGAAAAAGAAGAATCTTAACTTGGCTGGCTTAAGTTTGTTTCGCTATGGGAACATCCCCATGGTATGGTATATATAATACGGCACTCGCGGGGCGGGCGGGCGCAAATTAATTATGCCGTTACATTGCATCTATGATGATGCCAGTATGTGTTGATACTTTTTTTTTTTTTTTTCTCCGGCGGGGATCTGCTGCCGTACTTTGTACTTGTACCGTACACGTACAGCGGAAAGGTCTGACCAGCATGCACCCTGCCGGGTATGGGGATATCGTGATACAGACTGTGATTATTTTGTGGTTACTTTCGTAAGGGCTTCGATAACGGATGAAGGTGTCGTAACCGCCATCACCGTTGTTATTAGTACTATGCGCTTGCTGCATTCGGGTCACTTGGTACCGTAGAAGAGTGCAAGGGGAGTCGATATTCGGCATCGGGTATCGGGTATGCGTGCTGTGAGAGAGCTGACACCATAGCAGTTCCTTTCTTTCTCTCTTCGATGTTTATGTGCGTGATGAGGAGGCTTTTACTCGGAAACATGGCGCCGTTTCGGGGGGGGGGGGAAGCTCCTGCTTTGCTTGTCGGAACAGTAACATTATCATCAGACAGTACGAGTAGTTAATGTAAAATTTTGGGTTGGCGCGATTTCTATAGCCGCATAAGGCAGAACAGACGCGGGGCTAAGCCTGGTCGAGTTAGAGATCTTGGGCATGGCTCGAGTCTCTCGCTTGAGACTGGTAATAAAAAAGGATGAGAGGTGCTAGTGACAACCAGAGGGATGAACTACATTAAATTTTGGTCTCTCTCTCTCCCGTCCCACCCGTTCGCTTTCGACTCCTCTTCTCCTTTTTAATTTCTTCTCCTATCTTCTGCTTCTGCTTCTCCCTCCTCTCCCTCCTCCTCTTTCTCCTCCTCCTCTTCTCCCCCTCTTCCTCGTTCAGGCACGCACACAGACTCTCTCATACGAGTACACACACACACACTCATCCATACTATCCCAGGACTCGCCTTCGGAAGAAGTGTGTTTCGAGATCTCCAATCAGAAGTCTGGGACGAACCCTTCTATTGATAACGTGCAACGTTGTCGCCGGTAATTTCTATGTGAGTTAGTCCCATCCCTACTAAATCGTTATTATCTCTGCATATCATAAAATAACCGGCCCCCCCTCCTTCCCTCACACCCCTAAACAAAATCATCTACCGGTGTTCTGCCGTATCATTACTTCTATCTGGTGCTTTGCTACCCCTTCCCTCTTTTTTTTTTTTCGTTTCCACCCCGCAGTTCCATGCTAGGATACACAAAGTCCACATCCCATCTATCCATCCATCTCAATGCCTTTATCGGCGTGGCTCGACCTGTACGCGTTTGTTTGACTGACCGCTACTTGCATTAGCTTCGCTCATCGTTTCGCTCATCGTATCCTCGATATCTCCTATATCTCATCACGCTAGTCCGTTGCTGCTGCTTTCTTACAAAAGGCACCGCCCCTCACCTCGACCAACCCTCCTCGGAACAATAGTCCCTCAAACTCCCTTTTTATTTTATCTTATCTTAGTAAATCTTTAATCACTACTCGGCAGTAAATATGTCGGACTCTCCTGAAGAGGTACTGGCTCCAACTTCCCCTCAGGGCTTGGACGTGCCTATCACTCCTGTGGTGGGGGGGGTGTCTTCTCCAACGGATCCCGACCCCGTTAAGGAGACTCATCGGGAAGAGCAAAAGGAGGCAGCCAAGAAACCAACTGTGGCGGGGGCGGCTAGGCGTCCTGCTGGAACTGGATCGGGCTCTGCTGCTGCTCCAGCCTCCGGTTTCCCGCCTCGGAGGCCTGGAACCACGAGTTTATCAAAACCACCACAGAGATCTACCGTCGGAATTAATGGGGCCACTGGCACTGCTAGCAATACCGCGACACGTAGGACCGTTTCTGGATCGACTGGAAGTACTCCCAACAACCCTCCAGCTGCTGGCTCGAGAGCGGCTACAGCATCAGGCATTTTAAGGAGAACATCGGCAATCGCTTCCCCAGCCGCAAATGCTACGCGCTCACCCGAGAAGAAGGGAGTGGCACCCAGTTCAAGCAGTTCGACTAGTCCTGCCGCTGATCGCCGGTCCTCTGCCGGAAGCACCGCAAGTACCGCTAGCAATGTGAGAAGGGCCGCTGCCTCTACGACCACACCTGCAGCGCCTTCGCATCGGTCACGCCCTTCGATGTCTGCGCCATCTAATACTGCAACTGCTGGGCGCCCTTCGGTCGCTTCCACGGCGCGGGAGAATGCTATCTCACCTAGGCCGCCGTCCGCCGCCGGACGACCCATCCCTGCGGCTGCAAGGGGAGCCACTGGAATCTCCAATCTTTCTTCTCGCCCCAGCACTTCAACTCTGCGCTCGAGAGCCACGGGGCCGAGTGGGTCTGCTAGCGCATCGAGTGCCACTTCAAAGGAGTTGGAAGCGTTGAAAGTCAAAGTGTCTGACTTGGAGGAAAAGAACAAGGAGCTTTCAGAACAACTTTCCAAGGCCAGCGGCCACCCTACCACCAATGGCGATGCCAAGACAGCTACTGAAGAGTTGGAGTCCGAGCTGGCGGACCTCAAGGCAAGGATCACTATTATTCAAGAAGCGGTGGGGTTTCATCACACATTAGACCATAGCAGATCTAAGGCTAACGAATCACGTACAGAACGAGAAGCTGCAAGCTCAATGTAAGGATGCTGAGGCAAAGTTTACAGCCCTAGCTGAGGAATCTGCGGCAGCGATGAGGGATACAAATGACAAGATGATTGTCAGGCATGCAAAAGAACTCAAGACTCTTGAGGATGATTTCGGTATAAAAGAAAAAGACCTTCTCGCGCAGATTAATACTCTGAAGACTTCCTTTGAGTCTCTAGAAGCACGCCATGCTGAGGAGGTATCCAATAACACTTCTTTGGCTGAAAAGGTATTTCTATCTTTGATATGATGTGTAGCTATAAACTAATTCCATGGAAGGCTCTTAAGGACGCCGAGTCAAAGGCTGCGACTGAAACCGGCGACCTCCAAAAGGCCATTGAGACTCTTAATGCAACCCTTGCAGCCGAGAAGGAAGCCAACAGCCAGAGCTCAATTGATACGGAGGGCCTTGTTAGGAGGCTTAATGAAGAGATTGCAACACTCAAGAAACAGATCGAGGATGCGCATGAAGTTTCTAAAGGTGCCGCCGAAAAGAACATTGAGGTGCTTGAGTCTCGCCAGAGGGAAATTGACGGCCTCGGTAATGTTATCAACGTTCTACAAGAAGAGTTGGGGAAGGCGGCATCTGAAAGCAAGGCTAGTGAACAAAAGGCTATCCAAGAACTCCAAGAAAAACACGCAGCGGAATTAGCAGAGGCAGTTAATGCTGAGAAAGCAGTGGCCGAAGAGGCTAAGACCAAACTCGAAGAGCTTATTCAAGAGCACCGAGAGCAGTTGGAAAAGGGTTCCGAGATTCTGTCTGTCCAACTTCAAGAAGCTAAATCTGCCACTAGGGTATTGGAGGAGGATCTGCTACAGAAGATTGACGCCGCTAAATTGGAAGGCGCTAAAGCTTTGGAGGCTACTGAGAAAGAAGCCACTGAGAAAATTGAAGCTGTCAAGCAGGCGAATGAAGCTCAGCAAAAGCAGTTTGAATCGACTATTGAAGTCCTGAGAAAAGAAGCTTCTGGTATCGTTGAGAGCAAGGACAAAGAATGGGGGAGCAAGATCGACCAGTTGACGAAGTCTAACCAGGAACAAGTCGACAATTTGACGGCCCAATTGGATGCCGCAAAACAGGAGATCCAGGAAGCCTCACAGAAATTGGAATTGGCTAAACAGCAATCCGAAGCTGAAATCAAGTCTGCACAAGAGCAAGGGAAGGAGGAAGTCGCTGCCCTACAGAACGTTTTGGAGACCTTGAATAAGGAACTGGCGGTTTGTTCCATATGCTCACACATTATTTGTTTTTTTTGCTCACAATTTATTGCAGGACAAGGAAGGTCTACTGACGAAATTCAAAGCGGACCTTGAAAAAGCTGTTGAGGAAATGGCAGATAGCGCTGAGGTCAGTAGCAACTATTTTCTCCGCAAGAGTCAAGTCGCTAACATTTACACAGGCGGTTTCTAAGCTTGAGCAAGCCAATAAGGTCTCCCTTGATTCTCAGCGGGCCGAACATATTGCGGAAATCGAGAAAATGAAGGCCGAGCTCACTACGGGTAACGAGGAAAAGTATACTCTGCTTTCTGAAAAGTACGAGGCGCTTGTTGCCCAGCTAGATTCAACCAGAGAGGCACATACCGTCGAGATATCTCGCATGGCCGGGGAACTTAAAAGGGCTGAAGAAGGCGCGGCAGAATTATTGCAGAGCCATAGTTCTACTATCTCTTCGCTTGAGGGCCAACTTGCAATTGAGAAAGCCTCTCGAGTGGAGCTACAGGCCGCTCTAGATGCGGTCCCTGATCAATCTGCTTTCGATGCCCTTGCGAAACACCTTGAGATGGCAAAGGCAGAACTTGACCAGATTAAGGCATCCAAAGATGCTGAGATCAAAACGTTGCAGGAATCGCTACAGGGGGCTGAGGAATCTAAATCTAGACTCGAGTCCGAGGTTGCGAAGGAGAAGACTGCAAATAAGGAGCTTCTCGAAAAAGCTTCAGTTCTTGAGGTGGAGGTCTCGGAGGCCAAGAAGGAGCTGGTCGAAAAGACTGCATCGGCTGAGAAGTCAGAGCAAGACGTTAAGGATCTCCGCGCGTCGATGGACGCTGATTACAAGTCGATGGACCAGATTTACCAGGTGCAGGCTGATGATCTGGAGCGTGAAATCAAGAGCTTGAAGGATAAGCTTGGGGCTGGGGAGTCTGGCATGCAAGGCAAGGACGGAGCCATTGAAAAGCTTGAATCCGAGAAGAAGGAAATTGAAGCTACTTTGGCTGCCCTCGAGAAGGAGAAGGAAGTCTTGGAGAGGGAAAAGCAGGCCTTGGAGGAAGAGAGGGTAGCCCTAGCGGGTGAGAACGAGTCCCTCAGCAAAGATAATGAAGTCCTTAAGGAGAAGGAAGCATCTATGACATCTATCACTGCCGAGCTAGAGTCTTTGAAAGGAGAGCTCAATATCTTGGAAGAGGAGAAGGAGACCGCTCTTCAGGCCGTGAAAGCAAAGGAAACTGACCTCGAGAAAACTAACCAATTGATCTCCTCGTTGGAAGCCGATGGCACAGAAAAATCTAACAGTTTAGAAATAATTACCAAAGAGAAGTCTGATCTGGAAGATGAGATGAAGCAACTCAAGGGACAGGTCGAGAGTTCTGAGGAGCTCGTCAAGGCTAAGGAATCCGCGATTGAAATGGCTATCGAAGACTCGAAAAGATCAGAGGCGGCTTTGAAGGAGCAATTGGGCGTCGCCGAAGCTCTTGTTAAGGAGAAGGAAGCGGCGCTTACAAATTCCCAGAAGGAATCGGCGGCCAAAATGAAAGTAGTTGAAGCGGAGCTAGCCGAACTGAAACTACGAATCAAAAACCAGGTGAGCACAGAAAACAGGCCCTCTCACGGGGGAGAACCCGGGGAGACTCCAGAAGTTAAGAAAACATCTATTACAGGAATTGTCAGCCACCCAATCTCCTTCTGCTAATGTGAGTTGTTAAGGAAACTATGCTTCCTCTCACAACTGTAATATTATACAAATGAACATTCGAGGCTAAGAATTGTGATATTAAAGGTAGCCGCACTCAAAGCACAACTGGGCCAGCTGCAAGCCGATAACGAGGAAATGACACGGGAAAATTCTAGGTGTGTATACCACTCGCGACCCCATACATTGTGCCTTTTTTGTGACTCTTGTGCCTATTGATCTGCGGGTACGTTTGGTTTTTTATGGTGTTCTTTGGTCGGGCTAATTTCTCATGTCACCCTCTGCAAACTGTTAGGATGTTGAAAATGATTGATAGCCTGCCACTCGGGTCGAGTCCTGACCAAAGTTGACCTAGCTCTTCCTCACCCATCCTTCCATATTCTCGCCCCATGCTTCGTTCTACGGAATGAGACACGATAGCCTCGAGTATTTTTCTTGCCTTTATTCTTCTTTTTCATATTTGTTTCCATAGGGAGCGATACATCGGATTTAACTTTACCCTTTATTATTATTTTTGTAGTGCTTACTTGTATTTCTCAACCAAACAACCGACCAGTCGGTTGGATGGGCGGATGTATGGGTGGATGTATTACCTGCTAAGGAGGTTCATTTTTGAATTTCTCCTCCAGGTTGTGGGAATTGTGTAATACGATACAATGGCGAAGCGGGGGGGAATGTTTTCCTTTTTCCTTTTGTATTGTATTCCCTAAGTTTCTCAGTGATGAAGTAGCCTAGCCATGTTGTGGTAATGAAGGGTTTTCCTTTGTTTTTGGTTTATTTCATAAAGAGAGATTATCTCCTAGACCAAGACACTTGAGTACGAAATTTTCATGCCACTTCCATTGGTGTTTATAAGCAACTCCCCTCCACAAATCACCAGATTGAGCAGATGTGTAGGCCCAGGCCATAACCAGCCCAACACCATACGACCACATCTACGCGGATACAAATACTTGTACTGTACCCCTTTGTCTCCATTCGCCACGTATTGGCTCCACCACCAGTTTCCGAGATTAGGAATAGCTGAAATGTGGCAACCACGCAGATGGATTTTCTCCCGGTCAGGTCACGGCAAGAGCTCCCTGGACACGTTAGACTAGTACTACTGCACCTTTGGCTAATTGCTCTAAAAGCCCGCGGAGACCGCACACAGATTAATTAAATAAGTCGATAAACCATTGAGGAACCCGGTCGGCATCATTGCATCATATTTACAATCTATCGAACAATAACTACAACCGGTATCATACAGGTATTAAATCAACCAACTTGGAGTTTTTTTTTCATTTTCAAAGAGTTTGTGGATAACACTTTTTTCTTCTTTTCTTCTTCTTTTTTTCTACCCAATTTCTCCAGCGTACCGTACCGATCGATGTATCATAACTAGGTAATGCACTATACCGGTACATAAGTAAAAGCTGGAAGGGAAAATGGTGCAGAGGTATTGCTCCAGTATGATAATAATATCATAAAGTAATTCGTCCGGTATAATAATGATAAGCCCCCCCCCCCCTACGGAGTTTTTGTTTTTTTTGCAGCCCCCCATGATTCGTATGATATCGAACGGGGGGGAAGGAGGAGGAATGTCATTTTTTATTTTTTTTATTTTTTGTGTGTTTCGTTTATTTTCACGAAAGTTGATCATTGACATGGTCTCCCGTACCGTACGGTAAGTTAGTGAAACTGTGTGACAACAGCCTCGTCGAATTGAACCGACCAACCGACCAACCAACCCATCCTACTACTTAAGTTATTACCGTGGGCGTTGGAGGCCGCTGCCTTTTCTGTATGTACAAGTACTTGTACATACGGTATTATATCATAAGGTGCTCTTTTCTTTTCCCTTTGTCTTACTTGAGCTGGGGTCTGAAACGGTTCACCTCCCTCAAGTGCCCCCCCCCCCCAAACACACTTACCCGGGGGAGGGAATTTTGGACGTCTTAGCGCTAAGGTTTCAACTACCGGATATTCCGGGTTGTTACGGTTAATGGTTTGTGGATGATGGATGCAAAAGATTCTTGTCATACATCGATCGGCCTGGTTAGCTCAGTGGTAGAGCGTGTGGCTTTTAACGGGGAATTAATTCCCGGCGAAAGAACACCTCAATGTCGCGGGTTCGACCCCCGCATCAGGCTCGCTTTTTTTCTTTCTTTTTTTTTCCCCTTTCTTTTCTTTCTCTGTCGCGTATCAAGTAGGCCAGCTAGGTTGGTAAATGAATTAAGGAGGGTGATAACATCTGGAGTACTTTTTTGTATCATAGTTTGATGATATACAGCGAGCGGGCACAAAAGTAGATTGTGAAGAAAATAGTGAGGTTTGAATAAGCGCTAAATAGCATTTTTCCACCTCTACCGCTATATTAAATACCATGAACTGGATTATATACACCCCATAACCCTCCTTGCGAGTGTGGCTTCACACTCCACGACACAAGCATCAATCGAAAACAACCTTCTTACCCCCACCACCACCTTTGAACACCTCCTGCACGACCACCATCTTACCCTCCCTAACTTTCCTTGCTGCTTCCCAGGATGGGTGAAGTTTGCCCTCCGTCTGTCCCTCCTTCTTTTTCTCCTCCCCTGCCTTCTTCTCCCTGCGCTGCGTTTTCTCTTTGCGCTGCGCTTCTTGCTTCAAGTGAGCTGCGTTTTGTCCGTACTTTTTCTCCCAGAGTGCACGACGGGCTTGCTGGCCCATGCGGTTTTTCCGCTGTTTTTTCTCGGGGGGGCCTTTTTTGTGTTTGGGTGGGGTGGTGCTGGAGGTGGAGGAGTAAGAGTCGGATATGTAACCGGCTAGGAGGGTGGGGAGGAAGGTGCTTGCTCCGAGTTTTTGTGTTGGCTTTGATTCGGACTTTGGCGCTGAAGATGCGGACCAGTCTTCCTCTATGGGGTGGTGGTGATGGGGCTCTGCGTCGCTTTCGCTCTCATCGGAGGATGCGGAGGAGGAGGCGGCGACCCTTGAGTCAAAGGTGGAGAATGCATCTGTGCCGGGGGAGCTTATTCCTTTCCAGACGTCTTCCTGGTCCTCTCCTTCCTCTTCTTCTTCCTCATGCTCCGATTCGTTATCGCTGTCGCTGTCAGAGGTAGAAGTTGGCAGACTAGCAGATTTAACCTCCTCTTCCTCCTGCTTCTTCTTTCTCCTCTTCTCTTTAGCCTCCTTGCTCCCCTTATTCTTCCCCAACCTTTCTTCAATCTTCCTCTTCCCTTCCCCCTCGTCCTCCCCCCCATCGCCACCCCCCCGCGCCATCTCTTCTCCCTCATCAACACCCAAAACCCGCCTAACATCCCGCAGCACATCCCCCATAACATCCTTCACCGCTTTACCCCCATACAACCTAGCAGATACATCCTGCTCCACCTTTCCCATTCCCCGCCCCTCTCGGTCCTTCCCCTCCCCCTCCCCCTCCACACTCCAAACCCCCCAATCCAGAACTCCACTCCGAACGCACCTCCCATCTCTCCCCACGCATCGACGTAAATGCACTCGCGCAAGCACATCCAGCTTCATCTTTTTCAGTGCTTCCAATTCCGCCTCCAACCTTGCCGTTGGCCGAGTCGCTGGCGCTGTGGAGGTGCGGGAGGACTTTATCCGCCGGATCAGCTTCACGGTTTCGAAGCCGCGGGCCTTCTTCAGGACGCGGAGGACCCGCTTGTGGTAGGTTGGGAGGGCAGAGATTAGTGATTTGGTGACCTGGGCATGAGCGCGTGCTGGTAGAGCTGTGGCCGTGGTGGTTGTGGTGGTGGAGGGATGAGTAAGGCACCGGGATTTGCTGGGTGGATTGGTGAAAGGGTTTTTCCTTTTCGGCATTTTTGGCAACCCTTTTTCTTCTTTTTTCGTTGTTTGGTTTGGCTAGTGATGGGTTGGGATATGATACCGTATGATAGGTCGGAAGTATGATAAAGTGGGTGAGTCGTGGATGTGGTGGTGGAAGGGGTTCTCTGCAGCCGGGTAATCTTGAGTAGAAAGAGGGCGGGCTAGGGCAAAGGGGAACGTCAAGGAGAGTCTAATAACATGGGGGGCAACGAACAGGGAGGTTTAGCGAAGACCGCACTAAAAAATGGCTTGGCAAGCTGCAATTTGGTTTTGGGATGTTTGTTGAGCCTCCCGATTCTTTGACACCTTTCCCATATTATTATTATACATGCTCGGCTTTTCCCTCTTCCCCATACATGCGCTGCGTTTGTATTCCTAGTTCCTGAGGGTGTTTCTCAGTCTTCCCTCTTTCATATACTACACCTTCCTTCCTCTCTTCTCCTGCTTCCTAATAACCACCTTATTCTCTTTGCATAAAGAATTGATAACATTTATTCCCTTCCTGCAGCTTCTTATATCTTCCATTCAATATGGAAGTTAGCATTAAGCTCAAGCACAATTGTGCAATCAGATATCCATTAAGATTTATATCATTTTCTTGTTTGATTGCAAGGATATTTTTATCCCGGTATGATAATAAAAAGATATTATTATAATAGAATAATATGGCAGTGGAGAGAACACAACTCTCTTTGGCTACAAAAAGTGAGTATTACAGGATTATTGAAAATCTATTGAAACATGAAAAGATCAAAGTTAATAAGGGAAATGATGGTAAATACACAACTATTATGGGCAGTCTGGATAGAGTATATCAAGGTGGTAATACCACTATTAGAAAGAAACAATATCATATGAGATTTGGTCAATAATTCATACTATATACTTCTCTTATAGACTACAGAAGATAGGCATGTACAAGCGGTTATTGTGAAGGGAATTGAGGACACAAAAGTTGGCTAGAGGGAAAGGTACAGAGGGTTATTCAGGCAAGTCATACAGAGAAGGGAGATGTGGCTGTGCGTTCTGATTGAGCTATTATAACTCTCTCTAGAGTAGAGCTAATAGAGGTATTCTAGATTCATTTCTAGATATTGAATGAGCACATGAAGAAGAGAAGAAGGTAGCACTACTTTGACAGAGGTTTATTGAGAGGTTTGTTGATATCTCAAGTTTCAATTGGGGTGCAAGCTTATAGAACTAGTTTCTTTAATAAGAAAGAAATATTATACTACATTGTGTTATTTTCTGTTGTTTTTTCCTAATGCGTGTTTCCCCACCTGGTTTTCTGCAAAAGGGTAAAGATACTTGTAAAAGAGAAAGACTAGATGTCTTATCGCTGAATCGTTATTGTCAAATACTGATTTCATAAACTATCAGAAGAAGTTATAAGAGAGTAATAGAGCTACAGCTAGTGCAAGAAGGTTATAACGTAAATTTTGCCAATAAAGTGTAAAAGTTCAGCAGAAAGAAATTCTGAAACTTCTCAAATGATAGGGTGCTAAGTGGTATACTATTTAAAGAATAATAATAGAGGCAAAATACTATTCTCATAAACACTACAGTATACTTGTATTCTTAATATATTTTCAGAAAGTGATAGCTAGAAAAGAGCCAGCCGGCATGTCAGAATTATAAGAAGTATCAAATATATATTAGTTTAATATAAAAAGCAAGATGTAGATGATAATAGTAGGGATAATCATCATAAGAGTTACAGTTATTGTAATAATTCTATAAGAGAAGTGAGTTTAATATTTGTAAAAGATTGCCTCTAGCATAATGTAAAACCTAGACCAAGGGTCTTACAGCCTTTGTGTTTAAGTTGCTATACTAATTGTTAGCTAGAAAATGTACCACAAGTCTACTGCTTCTCTTGAAAAACATGGGCAAATTGTTAGACTTTAGTAGCATTTAGAGTTATATAACTGAGAAGTAATTAGACAGGTGCTGGTTGGGAAGAAAGAATGTCAGAATAAATGCTAGACAAAATGCCTGTAACAGTAAAACTACTGTTGGAAGGAAAAGTGACTTGAGAGTAAGTTTTCAATTGGTACAGTACAGCCTCATACTATTATTCTCTCATTCCTACCACCACAGCACATTCTGCGCAACACAGAACACCAAGAGTAAATACATATATATATTAACCACTGGAAACAATCCTCAACCAACCAACCCTAGTTTCCCAAGCTTCGCTATATTATTAGCACCGTACGGTACGGTACTCCACCAATACCCTATAGTACCAAGATAAAACCGGGGTCTTAGTAATATGCACCTATATTAACCACCATTGGGCGAGCCAATGATATATATTCACGGTACAGTACAGGTAATAGTAAAAAGATCAGAGGAAATAAATAAATAAATATTTAAAAATTGTATGATATGATAACTAGTTAGACAGGACGCTTATCCTTCCCTCACTCCTCCCCCCCTTGAGACTTTCTTTGAAAAATGAAGAGGAAAAATAACTCCTCGTGTGATGACTTCGATCACTGATCCCTCGAAAACCCCCGCTTTTTGTTATAATACTTGTATGATAATTACTAGTATGTTATGTGTATTTTGTAGTTTGGGGATTTGTTGGGGGATCACCAGCTGAGCAGTGCGCACTATAATACTATGATTGGGCCTTGTGCTGGGATTTTGGGGCCGCCTCTCCCATGATGGTCTGGTCTTGGAGAGGCAGGTGTTTTGGTGCGTCTTTCGCTAGAGATGAACAATTTTGACTGTCCGGCACGTGGTCTGTGTTCCGGTCCGGCATTGAGTTGGTTTCACGAGTGAAGGGTAATGACTAGGTCACGTTGTGCTTGGCAACTTTGGAGTTATGATATCATGATATTGTATGGAGTTCCATAGAATCGTAGACTACCATGGTTTGTTTCGATAGTAATAATGCCCTCCTTGGTATCGTAGCAAGAATTTCAGCATGTAGGTAGGCAGCACGGTAGTCCCGATAAAATACTATAGGAACTAAGCTAAAGTAAAAACGTATAGTAGAAGCCCCCAAGTTTGAATGGAAAAATGGAAAAAGATAAAAATATAACAGAGCACCATAACATCACGCTAAAAGAACCACTCACCCTCCCCCCTCCCTCCTCCTCCTCCCTGCCAAGTACATACCTTCTTCGAAAAGATGTCTCATTCATCCGCCCCGTTTTGAGAATTCATTCCCTAACTACCATACCGTGAGCTATTACTAAATCACGGCGACGACGGCAACTGCCATTTTCAGCTACAACAACGTACAAACCGACCGACCAGCCAGGCAGCCTAAACCACACACAGAAGAAGCAGAAAAAAACAGACCGGAAAAACAAACCAACTATCAGAGAACTTTTTTTCCTTTTCTCAAACCTCGTTCCTCCCTCCCCCCTCACAGGTCCCACGAAGGGGTTAGGAAAAAAGAAATCATTAGAAGAATGGGGAAAGAAAAGAAAAGAAAAAAAGGAAAAGATATTTTATCTAGTCTGTAGATTGATGCTGCGATCCTCCATCCCCGCCGTCAAAGCCCCTTCCACGCTTAGCCCCACCACCTCTACCTCTCTGCCCACCGGCGCGGTCTGAGCCATAGGAGCCTCTTCCGCCACGGTTTCGGAACCCACGCCGGTATCCACCACCCATGTTGTTATCGCTCTCGCTGGTGTTGCCGCCGCCTGTGCCGGTTCCGCGACCCCATTTGCTGTCCGACATGCCGGGCCTTGGGTGGTTGAATGGGGGGAATTCATCCATCAATTTGACAAACGGCTTGTTCTCACTCAGGGGACGCTTTATTTTTAAGTCTTCCGGTAGCTGTTCCAGCGTTTCTTTGGCGACTTCGGCGCTCTCAAAGTACGCAAGGAAATAGGTGGAACTTGGATTATTTCGGGGATGTTTTGTTTCTACGCGCCGAATCTTGCCCTGGACTTCCGGGGGGAATAGAGCACGGACTGCCTCTTCGTTATTTACTCCGGTTACATAGAGTCCGAAGTGTTTTGGGCGCTCCTGTGGGGAGCTAGCCTCTTGGTGCTGAGGTCCGGTCGGAGCCGCGACCAGAGCCGTAGCAGGAGTATCAATCTTGGGCACGGCAGGTGGGGCTGGAGATTCGGTACGTGTGCCGTTACTAGCAGATGGCTTCTCTGCCGCTGCTATCGGCAGAGGCGTGGCAACCGGGGTAGCAGTTCTGTTCGCAGGACCACTTGGTACTGGGCGAGGTGTTGCTGGCTTCGGGGCGACCGGTGGTTCGACCTGAGCAGGAGGTGGAGTAGGCTGCTTCGGCCCAGTTGGGGTCACAGCAGGCTTTGATTGAGGGGGGGCAGGCTTTGGCTGCTGTTGATTCCTTGGCCCTGACGGGGTGAAGGGAGCCGCCGGGCCATTTTGCGGAGTGGTGTTGCTGGCCCCAGAGGGTCCAGATGGCACATTCACATTAACAGTTCCAGCATTCGAAGTTGGTGCTGACGTAGCAGTTGATGTCGCCGGTGCGACCGATGATTGTTGCTGTTGCTGCTGCTGCTGCTGCTGCTGTTGCTGTTGGTGCTGCTGTTGCTGCTGTTGTTGCTGAGCCACAGAAGCTCTTCCACCCCTATGGGCGAAATTAAACCCTTGCGCTCTCATCTCAGTCCCGATGCGGCCACTCTCAACTTCTAGAACAAGCCAGCCAAATGCAGCATCTGCCAAGTTGAAATTCCACATATTCTTGAATGCGGATTCATCGACTTGTCCAGCTCCAGGAGCAGTGTTCGATGCCGGACCACCAAACGGGTTGCCACCATTGGCACTTGTAGGCATCTTCTCTACGATGTCCAAGGCATTGTTCAAGAGTCCCTGCTGAGCTTCGTTTTGCTGAACGGCGGGCAGGACTTCGCCCTTGACGGTTTCCCAAACATCATTGAATGATGCCTTAGACGAGGCCAGCTTGCCCCGATAATGATCCAGAGTTGGGTTTACACTGAACTCGTTGTACGAGCTACCATATCGGAAATGCAATCCAGCGGATATCGAGAAATCCGCTTTTAGAGTAACCGACAATTGATTTAACAGGCCCTCCCTTGCCGGTGAAGCATGGGTGACAAAAATTCGAGTTTCTGCAGGGTCATATACCCGGGTTGCTGTGTCAACGAGCTCGCCCATTTGCAAGAGTGTAGTCCACATGGTCCCTTGTCCTCCAGGAATCGTGGTCCTTCCTTCGCCATTGTCAAACAACTTATGCATGACTACAGCTCCCCCAAGACCTAACAACCTAAGCTTAACGCCGCCAACATCTAACAGCCGTGAATTCGCTTCATCGATGATGTGGAGGTTGTTGATCTTGTATTCGCCTGAGCGGAATTTCTCAAGAACACGGACATCTTCGCACGCCCCCCACACTGTGTATACAGGTACGTCCAGTGTGTACTTCTTATTGAGAAACAGGGGGAGCTCGGACAACGGGTGTTCGACCTGAGCAAAGAGCTGCTTTATAGAATGGCTACTAGGGCCAGGGGTCTGGATACGCTTTTTGAGGCCATCTTCGAGCAGGGGGGAGTACTGTGCGACATGTCGCAGGGTCCTTGGAAGAAAAGAAAATTAGCCGATATTCACTCCGTATTAGGGTTAAAGTCTAACTTGTCGGCAATTCTCTCCAGGGAGCTATCATCATAAAAGCCAAAGTCACCAGTGTGAAGGATGTAATCTGCGTTTGCCTTCTTGGCCAATTCATTTAAAGATCTGAGATTCCCTGCAAAAAAGTAGATAACAATTTAGTGTCAATCTCAGAGACACATCACAGCCGAACAACTTGAGATGGCCGAAATCCACACAACAGAGAAGGAGGGAATTCATACCTCTAACATCGGCAATGCACAAAATTCGCACACCTGCCTTCTCAATCACCTTTTGGGGTGGAAGTTGGACAGGTTGAGGAGGCATTCCAGGCACAGAGCCATTTGGAACGTACTGGTGATGTGTGCCGAATTGAGGAGGGCGGGGTTGCGGGGGTACCTGTGACAATGTTAGAAGGGGGAACTGTTGGAGTATCGAAGCCGCCAAGAGCGGAACGAGAGGCAATAGCGCCTAGAAATAGCGGCAAACACTTGGACTAGAGGACGATCTGCAAGGATTCATAGGTGTAACTTACGGAAGCCATCAGGTGTTTGAGAGGCTGTGCGTCGATAGAAATTTAATGAGTTAATGGATGTAAGAGAGGGGGTGGTTTAGGAATTTAAGAGATGGAAGAGATGGGAGAGATGGGAGAGGAGATGAGAGATGCTTCGGGAGCAAGAGGAATAGGGGTTGATGAAAGACCGAGGAGCAGTATTATACTAGTAGCGTGTTGGATGAAAGCAGAGAGGTTAGGTTAACGCAAAGCCGAGGGTGGTGGTGGTGGTGGTGGTAAAAATTCGTGAGTTGTGGGTTGAGGGTAATGAAGGTGCAAACAGCGGGACGGTGAGGTGGTGGTGGTGGTGGCAGCGGTGGAGTGAGGTGGAGCAAAGGATGATGGTGGTGAACAGCAGCACAACGCGGTGAGTGGTAGAGTTGAGCGCGGGGATTGGAGGAGAGAGCAGAGCGGGCGAGGCAAGGCGCTGTGGGAAGGGTTGTGGGTGAGGGTTGAGGGGGGGAGGTGATCAGGTGGAGGGGGGGGAGAGAGAGGCTGTTGGCAGTGGATGGTTTTGCTGGAGTCGGTGATCGCAGGCTAGGGCCAACAAGTACTGGCCAATCCATAAAGTATCCGGACAGCTTGGCGCCAAGGCTGATACAATGTAGATCAAGGGGTGTCCGGATACTTTATGGATTGGGTAGTACTCGAGTAAGGTGTCCTAGCCAGTCTAATACTATTGCAGCAAACCGTAGCAGTGCCATACAGCACGAGTAACAGCAGCAACAGCAGTGCATTCAGAAAGCAGAAGGGCCCAACTGAACACAGAGAGAAGGCAATATGATGGGCAAAAGTTGAAAAAACATTATGATATAGTATCATATCGCTCCCCTCTCTGGAGTGACCGCAGGTATTTAGGTCAGGCTACCCCGTTCGCTGGTTCAATTTTTCGCATCCCCTCACATCCATTGATATATTATATAAATTATGAGGCAGAGAGATACAGTATCTGTTGGCTACACTTTTTTGTTTGCACTGCGCATTTCAGGCCCTCCTTCTAATTATTTCTTTCCCCTCCTTTCCCTTCCCATGACAATACCTGCCGGCACCGCTGAGCTATCCACTTCTCGTGCCCTGCATTAAATATTTCGGAAGCCACCCTCTCTACATGGAAGCACCCCACCCAAATAGTTGGCACACGTTGCTTTGCCCTCGCTCCATCATATCCATGTATCACGCCTCCCGGATTGCGTTCTCGCTTCAAACCCGGGTTGGAATTCGCATAAATGAGAGCTACTCCCTCGGCCCTTATATTACCCTGTTCGGTGTACCTTTGAGAACTTGAACCCATTGCTTTTTGTGCTCCCGCCCTGCTGGGAAATGCCCTAAATGGGCAATAATGCCGGTATTATGCATATCATTCAAAATGTGATTTAATTATCGCAAGCAAACAATAGGGAAGCCTAAGTTCGTTTGAATCCAATTACTGATACGGTCCAACTTGATATTATGCTAAATTCGTCACCGCCATAGCCTGTGAACCCTCACGCCAGTTGGAGAAGGGACAAAAAAAAACACATAAAGGCACTTGCACCCGCACCCGCACTCATACCCCTCCCACCCAATACTCGGGCACTCCGACTTATCGCTTAACATGTTGCATGTTTCCCAAGGGCAAGGATATCAGCTTGAGTGATGCGCCAAACTGTCTTTCCGCCTTCTTGCTCCCCCTTGCCTTCCCAAACAGCTTCCTCCAGGGCAGCCCTGGCAGCAGCCTTCCCAACGGTATCTGCATCCTGAGCCCACACATTCTTCAACTTCCCACCCGAGATAGCACCAAGGAGATTGGCCAGACCATGGAGAGGGTAGTCCAGCAACCTAGCTTTCTCTCGCGACCCGACAATTAGTCCTGGCCTTAGGATTGCCGTCTTTTCAAATCCTATCTCGATAACCGCATCTTCCAATTCTCCTTTCATCTTCATGTAAGGGAACCGTGAAGTTGAGTCTGAACCGTGGGTGGATATCAGGACGTAACATTTTGCACCGGCTGCCTTGGCTGCCTTTGCTAAATCGAGGTTGAGGTCGAAGTCAATTTTACGCTGAGCCTCGAAAGTGCCGGCATCCCCGCGGGTAGTTCCAAGGGCAGAGACAAAGACGGTCGTAGGGATAGAACCAAGCGTCGCAGGCCACGTCGCGATATCGTTCGAGATGAGAGGCTGAAGCTTTGACTCGGGGTCGGTAATGGGGTGAGGATAAGGACGGCGCATCAAGGAATACACTTGGGAAGCCTGTGGGCTTGAGAGAAAGTATTGGAGTGCGAAAGAGCCCTTCTCACAAGAGCGTCAGTGAAATTACATTATGAGTGTTTTTTTTTTCTTTCAAAAAAAAACATGCTTCTCTTGGGGGCCTAGGGGACGAGACGCGGGAGGCGACAAACGCAAGAAGGATGAACGTGAATGCACTCACCACCAGACCTGTGCTCCCAGCAATCGAAACAGACTTTGGGGAACTCATCTCGCGACCCACTTGCACCGATACGAATGTAGGGTTAATTTCGTCGGACTTGCAGGACACTTTGACGGAAGACGACTGTCAAACACTCGAGTATTGGTGGAAAGAGGTGATCGGTCCGGGCGTTTCCTTACTAACAAATAGCAGCAGGGCTTAGGAAGAAGCAGAACCAGAGGAAGAGAGAATGCGCAGTACTGTACTCGAGTACTGGCGCGGCCGAATTGAAGTCGGACACTTCTGGTGGCGCCACCCATACAAAGTGTCCGGCTTCAATTCGGCCGCGCGAGTATGATATCATCCTGGAGGCACTAGTATGAGAAGTACTCGAGGAGCGCGCAATTCTGCGCTCTCTAGCTATCTCACATGATTAAGTATAGGGTGCCGGTATTGTACTAGCGCGGGTCGACCGCAAGGGAGACCAGTTATTCCTGCCTGACTACGGAGGTAAATCTAGTCTACAAGTACAGTCAGCTCCTGGGTTTTGTATGCTTCACAAGGTGTAAGGGCAGCGAAACTCGCAACTCGCTTGTGGAACATACAAAACCCAGGCGCTCTACCTCCGTCTATATGGCACTGTGCCTGTCTGTCCTTGAGACAACCTTACTATACGAGCACCTTGAATGACTACCGATAGTACGAGTCTGCGATCCCCATTCCCCGACTCAGGGTGGGCCTTAGTATAATATTACTGTAGAGGTATTCAGCCCGGGGTTGAAATTGTATCATACCGGAGGGCACTGTGCTCGAGCACCGGCACGCTTAAGTACTCCTTGTTGTGACCTCTCAGCAATTGAGTGGCATTTATCACGCATGGAGCTGAGACCTTGCCCGCAGAGCTTGAGGCACTTGTTTACTCGAGGAACAGGGTGATGTTCCCCCCCCCCCGTTTGCTGCCGAATTTCACGGCTCTTATATAAGTGTACACGTACGGGTACAGACCGTAATTAAACAGGGAACACGAGGGCGGAAAGAAAGTGTCGAGGAAACTTGCCGGTGCCGGCATTCTACCAGCCAATCTCGGGCCCTCCCTGTACGAGTAGAATACTAGCAATGTTTCCTCATCCCAGCAAAAACACAACGTTCCGCTCACAGTCAAGAAAATAATACCGTACAGTTACTTCAACTTCTAAGCAAGAAAACACAATCGAAAAAAATAGACCAGAAACATCCCCACTAAACGCTAGAGCTTTCTCATGTCGGAAGACAACCATGCAGATTGCCCGTGTCTCAAAAATATCCTCTTCAAGAAAATGCTGGGGCATCCTGCCAAACTGTGTTAAGACCATGCCTATTGCCTCTTTGGCACCCTGGGGAATCATTGGGTGAAACATTGGGCTTTTGCTGAGATGAAAAACATTATTGCTGGTATTTTGCAGGGAGGGCCCAGGATTGACTAGTATTGAAGAGGCTTTCCCAAAGAGACCCGAAGATATTTCCTCCTCCAATAACGGCCCAAATAGCACAAGACAACGAAACCAATGGAGGGGCTAAACCCTCTCAATCCCCTCATCTGTATCATGCAGAATTTTTTGCTCGCGGAAAGCCGACCTAGCCAATCGACGAACTTGGGCTTCCCCTTGTTGAAGGTATGATAAGCCACCGCTTATAACCTTTTGGGGTTAGGAGGTAGAGCCAGACCAGCGTGTGAAAACAGGTTAAGGGTAAGACTTCAACTAGTCGTGCCTAGGAGAGGGGCTTGATGCTTACGACTTTATCATACTGATATCAGAGTGGCGCAGCGCAGCGATGTGGCTCAACAATCGAAAGAATACTACTCGAGTACGGTAGTATGTGTTGTTGCTTGCCGGCACCCGAACTCTTGTGTTCTCTTCGTTCGTTGTCTGGGCGGCATCCACCCAACCCTTCTCCCCCCCCTTCTCTCCTCCATCGTCTTTACTTTGGTCGCAATACGCCCTCAGAACTACCGCGCAAACACAAAAGGTGAGATATCCTAACTTCTATCGCTTTTTCCGCCTTAAGAACTTTTGAAATTCCCAATGATGATATCGCGTCCACGGGAGCGGCCTGAGAAACCGCCTTCCGTGCCAAATATGTTACAACCCCATCTGTATTCACCTTGATGAGGTATTATTTGCTGTTAGATTCTGAGCCATCACTCACGGTTAAAAAAACTTAAGCTTTCGTTATCATTTCCTCACTAAGGGGATTTCTTTTACGGTTATGATAACAAAAAATTTGTTAACCAAGTTTGACGACGTCCGTCTCTCATAGGTCAGCACAAGGCATAACGAGGAAAATAACAATTCTGCGCATTTGATCTCTGTCCCTATTCATCTCATCCCAGTTTGGCACCATGTGCTCCTCTTCCACTCAGCAATTGGTCGACACGAATAAAGAAAAGTCACCCCTCACAGGCGGTGGTGTCTTGGGCACTGGTGGTTTGGGAAAACCCCCAGGGCAGAAGTGTGTCGATTGTGGTGATTACTCGTGTTGCTGGTAGGCTTCTTTACCCCCAAGCCTTTTTTTTTCTTCTCCATTTTTCTCCACTTTCCCGGAACGGAGTGCAAACATGTTGCTAACTGTTGTTGTGGGAATCCACGCAGCATTCCTATCCCATGTATCATCACTTGAAAGAGTCGGGCGCTTGTGATGGGAAAGGCAATTGAGATTCTTTTTTCATGGATTCTGTTTGTTTTTTCACCTTTTTTTCATTTTTTTCATTTTTCACTCTACATCTGAGTTTGGATGCTTTTTTCCGTGAGGTTTGCAGGTGCTACCGGTGCTCGGATTGAATTGAATTGAATTGAATTGGGTGGGACTCGATTTGGGTTGCGTGGTTTCGTGTTGTATGAGTTGGGATTGAAGATTGCACTCTCGTGAGTTATAATAACGATATTATGATAAACTATGAAGCCGAGTTGTTGTCTACCCGGGTACTGTGCTAGCGCATCATACTCGTACTGGGCATTTGCAACTAGCGGTATTTTTTGTGTTTATAGACCTTCTCCCACCAGATCACGAGTTCGATAACCAGATGACTACTGGGCGTGTCGGTCATCCACCCGGCAGATGGACTGAACATTAGATTACTTATGGTTGGGTTCCGGCTCACAAGAAGTTGTTCCTGTCAGGGCCATGAGCAAAACCACTTGTCCGGTAATCTGACAGGAAGAGGAAGAAGAAAAGAAAGGGAAAGAAAAGAAAAGAAAAGAGAAGTGATAATCACGGGACTAGGGAAGACTGCTTTTATCGATGGCGATTAAACGAAGACGGTTGATTCGCTGGATGCGGGAATACCTCGATGGATGTTTTTCCCTCTTCTTTTTCTTCTTTTTCTTCTTTTTCTTCTCTTTCTCCTGCCAAGGGAGATTGAGGTCTTGCCCAATCCTGCAGCAGCACGTCATCAGACGGTCATCAACGAGCTAGCATCTCGACTTTTTTTCTTTTTCTTTTCTTTTTTCTTTTCTTTTCTGCCTGAATTTCCGACGAGTTTTTTAATCAGGGGATTCAAGGGGAGAGAAGTGAGTACCAGTATTACTCTTGTTATATTGCTGTCATTGTTATTCAGTATTACAGAGTTGGATGGGGAATGTGGGGAGGAAAGATATGGGGAGGAAAGGGAAAAAAGAAAAAGAAAAAAAAAGAAAAAGGAGGCCTTTACTCTGCCTTTTTATTGACTATTTTGCCTTACTGGAATTTCTCTCCATTTCTTTAAAAGTTATGATACTATGCTTTCACCGTTTAATTATTAATCGACGGAGCCAGGAGTCCCGTGGGGCGGGAAGCGAAAAGCAATACTCGAGTAGTGTGGTTTAACCGTTCAGCCTTCAGCCTCTCTCACTCTTTCTCTCACTCTCTCACTCTCTCACCACCATCTTCGTCTTCTGACTCCCGTTCTTTCCTTCTCTCTCCCACTCACTCTCTCTTTGTTTCTTTACTACCTTTCCTCCTCCTCACATATTTACCCAGGGCCCATCTCTTGCTCGCTTGGCTGTTGCCTCATCTCGCGTCTCTCCGCTGCCCTTGCGTTGGTTCTCGTCATCCGCCGCTCCGACCACCCACCCCCCCCCCCCCATCTCTCTCCTCAGCCAACCTTTCCTTCCATCCCCCTTCCACCCGCAGACTTTTCACTCAAACACTATTTGTCACCCTCCTTCTGCCTTAGCTTGCATATCATCTTTTCGAGCCCGCTCATTACAGAATCGGATAGCACTACCGATACCTCGTACATAGCCCGCTTAGTCGGTCGTCCTGGCTTCGAAATATTCCAAGTTTTGCCCAACTCGTGACTCAATTGCTGAAGGTTAACGGCAACCGCTATTTTTACTGTTGCACACCCCAACAATCCTCTCTAAAGATGAGGCATCTCCCGATGCTTCACATACCCCGGTTACTACTACTACCAGCACTCATTCTCCTATGTTTGCTCTCGTGGTCGGGCCCGGCGCAGGCTACCAAGTCGGGCCCGGTGACAAGTGTGCATAAAGCTGGGGTTTGTGCACTGCGTGGCCAGGTACCGTTCTCAACTTCTACTTCTTGGGCTTTTCGAGGTTATCTTCTAAGGCAATGTTGGGCTCGACGGGGCTAATGATGGTTCGTAGTGTGGCAAGAAATCCTTCTTCGGAGGGCAATTGCCCTGTCCCGATAACACACCAGCTGCTGAACCCAGCCCCAAGACGAGGAAACGGTTGGTGGAGATTTGTGGGGATACTTGGAAAGAGGGACCGGTCTGCTGTGAGGATTCTCAGGTGCGTTGGGAGTAATTCCCTCTGCTTGTTGCTGGAGCCTTGCTTACTCTAGGTGGTTTGGGATCCAGCTGGAGGATTTGTCCAAGAGTTTGAAGAGAGCTGAAGGGCTCATCGCTTCCTGCCCTGCTTGCGAGGCAAACTTCTTTGACCTCTTCTGCACCTTCGCTTGCTCACCCAATCAATCGTTGTTCCTCAATGTCACCGCTACCCAAACTGCGAGCACTGGGAAGGAGATCGTAACAGAGCTAGATTACTTTGTCTCCCCTTCCTATGGAAGTGGATTCTTCGACTCGTGCAAGGACGTCAAGTTTTCTGGCACCAATGGATATGCTATGGACCTTATTGGTGGCGGTGCGAAGGATTACCCTGCATTTTTAAAGTTTCTGGGAGATGAGAAGCCGTTTGGATCACCGTTCCAGATCGACTTTCCCCCCAAGGACAAATTGGGTGCCCCGATGAAGGCAATGGACCATTCGCCCAAGAGATGCAATGACCGGGATGTGGCCTACAGATGTTCTTGTGTTGATTGTCCCGCTGTCTGTCCAACCCTTCAAGAAGTTGAAGTAGGGAAAGAATGCAAGGTCGGGGTAATTCCTTGCCTTAGCTTCGCTGTTATACTCATCTACTCAATTTCGCTCTTCATCCTCGTCGGAATATATACCGCCACTAAAACCTACGAGAATTTGAAAAAGAGGAATTCCGAGCGTGCCAGACTATTGCAAGACACTACACCGAGTGACGATGAGGATGAAGGTGATGTCGTGGGAGCTGGAATGATGGATAGGCCTTACAGGGAATATTTCTTGAATTCACGTTTGGACGATTTGTTTTCCTGGTTGGGACATACATGCGCATCTTTCCCCGCTGTTACGATCTCGGCTAGCGTCATAATTGTTGGCTTGTTGAGTCTAGGTTGGCTCAGGTTCAGCATCGAAACAGACCCTGTGAGGTTGTGGGTTAGCCCTACATCTGAAGCTGCTTTGGAGAAGAAATTCTTTGACGACAATTTCGACCCCTTCTACCGCTCACAGCAAGTGTTCTTGGTTAACGATACCACGGAAGCAGGAGCTTCTCCAGTTCTGAGTTATGATGTATTGAGTTGGTGGTTTGATGTTGAGAATCGCATCAGAAGATTAAAGAGTTTGAATTATGGAGTCACTTTAGACGATGTTTGTTTGAAGCCTACGGATGCCGGATGCGTTGTTCAGAGTGTTGCCGGATATTTTGGGAACAGCTTCTGGAATGTCAAAGAGGGGGCGTGGCAGAGGGATTTGAGATCTTGCGCGGCGCAGCCCGTTCAGAGTCGGTGCCTGCCGGACTTCGGACAGCCATTGAATAAGAACTTGATTCTTGGAGGATGGCAAGATACTGGCGATGTCGTGGATTCTAGGGCTATGATCGTTACTTGGGTTCTAAACAACCATGCAGAGGGATCCAAGGCGCTTGTGAAGACTATGGATTGGGAGCAGAGCTTGAAAAGTACGCTACTTGCTGTCCAGGGCGAAGCTAAGGAGAGGGGGTTGAGATTGAGCTTTTCGACGGAAGTTAGTCTCGAGGAGGAATTGAACAAGAGCACTAACACTGACGCCAAGATCGTTGTTATCAGCTATATCGCCATGTTCATCTACGCCAGCCTCGCACTGGGAAGCGCAAGTTTGACAATCCCTCATGTCCTGAGCCAGAGCAGCAAACTCCTTGTGGAAAGCAAATTCACTCTTGGAATCTCTGGAATCATCATTGTCCTTATGAGCGTCTCTGCGAGTGTGGGGTTGTTCTCGGCAATGGGCGTTAAAGTAACCCTTATTATCGCTGAGGTTATCCCGTTCCTCGTCCTTGCTATCGGTGTGGATAATATCTTCTTGATTGTTCACGAGTTCGAGAGGGTCAACTATTCGCATCCGGATGAGGGAGTGGAAGTTCGCGTTGGAAAGGCAATGGGCAGAATGGGCCCAAGCATTTTACTTTCTGCAACTTGCGAAACTATTGCTTTTGCACTGGGAGCTGTCGTCTCTATGCCTGCAGTCAGGAACTTTGCTATTTATGCTGCTGGTGCGGTGTTCGTCAATGCATTATTACAGGTTACCATGTTCGTGGCCGTGTTGTCGTTGAACCAGAAGAGGGTCGAGAGCAACAGGATGGATTGTTTCCCCTGCTTCAGGGCGCCTGGTGGTTATGAGAGTAATGGTTCTGCTACTAATGTTGGAGGAGGAATAATGTCCAATACGAGAGGGGAGGGTATTCGGAATGCACCTGGATTTTCCATGGAGGAGGAAGGGGTTTTGCAGAAATTCATAAGGAAGGGATATGCGCCGACTCTATTGCAGAAACGCACTAAGCGGGTTATCGTGGGCTTGTTCTTGGGGTTGTTCACCGCCGGAATCGCGCTTTTGCCAAAAGTTGAGCTTGGGCTGGGTATGATATGCCCCAGATACGCACCCCATTTTGTCGTCAAGCCCGAGTATTAACATTTTGGTGTTTAGATCAGAGAATTGCCATCCCGAGTGATTCGTACTTGATCGGCTACTTTAACGACCTTTATGATTACCTAGACGTTGGACCACCAGCCTACTTTGTAACCAAGGATTATAACATTACCGCTAGGCAAGAGCAGCAATCACTTTGTGGGCGCTTTTCGACATGTGACACATTTTCACTTTCCAATGTTTTGGAACAGGAAAGAAAACGTCCTGAGATTTCATATATTGCGGAACCCGTCGCTAGTTGGATCGACGACTTCTTCCTATGGTTGAATCCCTCCCTCGATCGATGCTGCAGAGTCAGGAAGAAGAATCCTTCCGAACTCTGCGACGAGTTTGACAGTGATCGCGTTTGCAGGGTCTGCTTCGAAGACCGGGATCCGGCTTGGAACATCACCCTCAACGGCATGCCAGAAGGCGACGAGTTCCTGGGCTACCTAGACACCTGGCTGCAAGCTCCTACAGGAGAGGAATGTCCAGTAGCCGGCAAGGCTGCCTACTCACACGCAATCGTTCCCGACCACAACCGCAAGACCATCAAAGCCAGTCACTTCCGCACGTCTCACACTCCGCTCCGCAGCCAGAAGGACTTTATAAACGCCTACGCCTCCGCCCGCCGTATCTCCCAGGTTCTCTCGCAAAAGTCCGGCCTTGAAGTCTTCCCTTACTCCAAATTCTACATCTTTTTCGACCAGTACTCTTCCATCGTCGGCCTCACGGAGGCGCTCTTACTCGCAGCGCTAGCATGTATATTTCTGGTCTCTTCTATATTACTTGGAAGCGCGCAAACGGGACTGGTGGTTAGTGCTACCGTACTAATGATCGTGGTGGATATTCTGGGCATAATGGCGCTCTGGGGCGTAAGCCTTAACGCAGTCAGTCTGGTAAACCTGGTGATCTGCGTTGGTATCGGCGTTGAGTTCTGCTCGCATGTTGCCCGAGCCTTCATGTTTCCCAGTCGCAGTGCCGTTGACCGTGCTCGCGGCTTCCGTGGGAAAGACGCTAGAGCACTCAGCGCCCTCACCCAAGTCGGCGGTTCCGCAAGTCCCCTCCTTCCCTCCTCCCCATATATTCCCCTATGCTAACAAAAAAAAAAAGGTATTCACCGGCATCACAGTAACAAAACTGATAGGCGTCTGCGTACTCGCATTCACCCGCTCCAAGATTTTCGAAATATACTACTTCAGGATGTGGCTTGCCTTGGTCATTGTCGCCGCTATGCACGCATTGATTTTCTTACCCGTTGCACTGAGTTACCTTGGCGGCGAGGGATATGTCCCAGATGATAGCTACGGTGGGTTAGAAGAAGACTTGAGAAGTCGGACGTATAGGAATCTCGTGCCGGCCGATTACGATGAGAGCTCTGAAGAGGACTAGTTGGTTGGCCCTGGGGGAGCTCCGCAAGATGGTATGAATGTGATGGACATGCAAGTATGGATGGATTGAGGACCCGGGGGGCTTTTTCATTCTTTCATTCCTTCATTTCTCCATAACAAATAGCCCCTGGCGCCCTTTTCTTCCATCCCCTTATTGCTCATACTGGCTTGAGCACATATTCTGGTTTTCACTTTTTTTTCACTTTTTTTTTCACTTTTTTTCACTTTTTCTTACCTCTATTTTTTTTTACCTGTTGGCTCTGTGGTTTTGTTGCGGGAACGAACCTTGCCATGACATGTTTGCAAGGTCCGGTCCGGCGTGGCGTTGGTTTGTACGGTTATGATGTGGTATAGTATAGTAAGTATGGAAACTGGGGTATCTTTCTTTCTCTCTTACGCCCTCTACGGCTGGATGGATATGCATTGGTTAGTAGATTTCTGGCTTGAATTTTTAGTACTTTTACTGCGAGTGAGGATAAAAAAAGTAGGCTAATAGATATTGATATCGACACCGGCATTTGTAGCATGGGGCTTGCTTTCTTGTGAGCAAAGGCGAGAACTTGAACCGAAGTGAATGTTCTTGGTATGCTGTAGCCCGTTGGCTGGATGGATGATAACTCGTATGGTACTGCGCTATACTGTAGCCTATCTTGAGATTCCGGGACTCATTCTGCATCCATCCATCCATCCATCCATCCGTGCACACGATACCTAATCAAACCAAAATTCAAGTCGTTTCCCCAACGAGCATCACAACACATCACTCACTAACTCACTACTTGCTACTCGAACAGTCCTGTCTCGCACAGTAGTATCATACATACCTCGGATCGTTTGCATCCCACACTGCGATCATAACCTGGACAGGCGTACCGGAATCGGCCTGCCCTTTGAACGTAATCCCCAATGGTCGCACGCCCAACCGGTACTATATCATAAGTTAGTGCTCCCTCACCCAGCCGGCGAACAAAACCCAATTGAACCCGAAGGGAACCTAACAAGGACTTGTTCACTCAATTCAAAATAAAAACAAAAACAAAAACATCCAGTTCCTCTAGCGCTACTTTACAAAAAGTAACTAACATAATATTATCATGCGCCAACAAAGAAAGAAAGAAAGGAAAAGAAAAAAGGAGAGTATGATATAATAATATAGATAGTAGGGAAAAAAAGCAAAGCAAAACACACCATACCTATCATACTGTAGCTATTCACGAATACGTATCATGGAAACCCATATTGTATAGTATGATGCCTTAAAAGACAAACCGCAATGTTGATATTATAATAATAATAAGGTTAAGTCTTACTCATGGTCCCCTTCCATTCCCTTCCGACCAACCCGCAGAACCCCACTGCTGCATCAAACCCCCCCCCCCTCCTTCCCCCTTCTCTCTCAAAACGCGACTGAACCAAACTAAACATGGTATAATATTACTTACACTTTTGCGCACCGAAAGATCAAAGATCCTGTGTTATACCACAACAACATCCACGATCAGGAGGAGGAGGAGGATATATATATATATATATATACCCAGTACAGTCGTTTCCGCAGAAGAAGAAGAAAAAAAACGACCGACTATGATACTATGATTGATCACCGTATCCTAACGACCCCATTCAGTCAGTCAGTTTCTTTCTTTCCATCTCTGGCTTTTCTCAAGTTTTCCACCATCATAATAATATTATTATAATATAAAAATAAACTCGAAAAGGGAGGCTTGCCTTGTGGCTGGTGATTTTGATTTGTTTTTGCTGCTGTGCTGCTCTTCTTGGTGTTATACTATTATATCATAAGGTTCTGGTGTTTTTTTGTTTTTTTCCAGAGGTGAGAGGGAGGGGGGGGTTGGAGGTATGTTTGTTTGATAATATAATTAATGAATGAATGCCTGGTCCGTGGTCCCGTTTTTGCTTTCGAGTTTTTTCATTATTATATGATATATACGGTATTGCCGTCCTCCCCCCCCCCTCCTTACGGCCGAGTTCTGGGCCTGGCTGTACTGTTATACAACTGTCCGTGTCCGGATTGGGATCTTTGTGCTTATACTGTACTATACTATATAGTATTAATGTATACAGTGCCTTGTCCTGGTTATGAGTAGTTGGTATCGTGCGCATGCGCAACTCCTGTCAAGACGGGTTAAGACCGACTGGCCGACCGACCGACCGACCGACCGACCGGGCTGGCGGGGGGGCAGGAACTATGATACTACTATAGTGCTATGCGCACCAACCCAGGGAAATGATGTGAAGAAGAAGGCGAGCATTGAATGTTTAGGGGTATGGTATATATGCCACGCCGGTGGGGGGAATGGTGATATTTTTAGGGAATGGTGGTGTTTATTGTAGTCGACCTGGAGGGGTTGCTGCCCGGTTCTATGATTTTATACTCGAGTAGAGAATTTCACCGCCGCTATGCTTGTAAGTTACGGTAATGGAGTGACGTTTGTGAACAGCTAGCTAACTCAGGCTATTCCGTGTCAGGAAAGTATTAATCCTTTTGAAGAATTCTTGTCTCAGAATCCCGAGATAAGCGATCGAGCGGAGATACTCGAGGAACGAATAGCAAGAGCTAATACTATGATTGGAATCGGCCACTGTTCAACAACCTTTACCAACTCATTACGTTACCATGGTCCTCTGTGTTTGGGCAGCCCGCGACCCATCCAGCTACCAATCGGTCCAGAAGAGAAATAACCAAGTAGATCAGAGAATATGAACAAAAAAAAGCCATTTTCATTCGCAGATCCCATGCACTCGCCAGGGGGAAACAATATGTAAAACCAAAGGGGTACGAAAAGTGATGAAACCAGCAAATAAATAAATCAAAACTTCCATACTATATCACACAAGAGAAGAAAAGCAAAAAAAACCCCGCCCAGCATTGTGCAAAACTAATAACCATAATCACCCCAAAATATCCTTATGCGCAACCCCAGCCTTCGTTAGTACCTCTTGCACATCCGTCTCAGCAACCACCACGCCTGTCTCCGAGCACTTCGCCTTACTCCTAAGCTCGGAACAGAGTCCGTCCATATCCAACTCCCCACTCACGAATCTTGGATGATTGCTTATACGATCCCTGCTTCCGTCACTTGCTTTAGTCTTAGCTCCACACCGCAGCGTTGTTGGTACCCCAGTGTGGGGAAGGGAGAGGAACTGTACCATATTTTATTACAAGAGAGCATTTGCTTGGGGTCGTCTGCCGGCACGACTTCATCTTCATCTTCATGGTCCGCGTCGTTAATTTGGTCGATTTCCGCCATAAGGTCCAACTTCTTGGGTGTTTGCGCGAGGTCTAAGGGCGAAGTGAGGCCCGCGCTGAATGTTTGGGGTATTGCAAAGGCGTCGTCGAAGAAGGACATGTTAATTCCACTGTTTATATCGTTGACAGGCTCACGGTAGTCGTTGAAGAGGACGGGATCGAAGTTGCCGCCGTTTTGCTGCGTTAGCCAGTCGAGGGATGTATTTGTGGAAGTGTTGTTGTTGGCATTTGTAGTTGTAGTGGTTGATGATGATGATGAGGAGCTATTTAATTGGGCAGCTTTTGGAATTGGGTTATGTGGGTTTCCGCAGGCCATACTCAATTTCTCACAGAATGTTGTTTCCGTCTCGCCGTCTAATGAGCCACTCTTACAAATATATTTGTCCCCATTAGGTGCTGTGGTGATTGTCCCTTCAACCGTACTGTTCGATGGTTCAGGACTGGTTCCGGCCGAAGAGCCTGGACCATGCTGCGATACTGATGACGCAGATGGAGAAGAAGCACAGTTCTGGCCACCGTTCAGGCGAGGGGTATTTTGCAAGCTTGACGATAAATCATTGTTCTGGTTCTGGTTAAAGACTGTAGTTGAGATATCTGATTAGTCCATGCTCCTAAAACAGCAACGCCAACCATCAGGCCAGCGGTAACTCAACAGTCCTCACCATTATTAGTATTGGTAATCGATTTCTTAAGTTCCTCGGACGCGGCTAACGTCCCTCCAGCGGCATTCAATCGGTCGAGGAATGCGCCCGACTTCAACACCGAATTGTTCTCCGCATTTCGGAGGAAGAGGCCATTACCAAACAATGGGAATTCAAACTGGAAACCACCGGTGCCAGCAGTACTATTTTTGCCAAGAAAACTCGATGCACCACCGAGCAGCGGCGACCCACTTTGTCCCGCAGTATGCAATCGTCGCCGGTACTCCCGGAGCTCGATCTGCAGCCTCTCTACCTGCGCACGCAAAAGGCTGTTTTCATGGTTGGCTGACTCTGATGCCTTCTCCAAATCTGCCACTTTTTGCTCAAGGTCCTTGAGATGCTTTTCTTTTCGCTCTCTGAAGGCCCTTTGAGCTGCTCTATTTTGTGCTTTGCGCTTCGAAGTCGGCTCCGACGTTAGTGGTTTACGACCTGGTTTCTTTGCTGTCTTGTCATCTGTTTCTAGGAATTAACCCGACCATTAGTCTCAGACCTCAGCAGATCAACTTAATAATAACCAAAAGGCCCAAACCCATTTCCAATCGGGCCAGAGATACGCTTAGGACAAATAGGAAGGAAATTAAGGCTTGCCCAGTTGGGCATCACAATAAAAGAGGAAAATGATTGAATAAAATCCAAAGTCATGAGATGGCGCAACGTTATTGAAAGGATAGGGATAGATGACTGATGGGTTTATATGGTATGTATTTACGAAATTCAAGTTTGTATAGTGCAATGGGCGGGGAAAGAGTAGGAAATGGAAAGAGCCCACCTCTCCTCTTTGGTTCAGCGTCATGTGGGTCAGCACTTGGGCTCCCATCTTCAGTCTCAGGTGGACTTTTCCTTTTCTCACCATCCTTTTCACCACCACCACTATTTGACGCCGAGGCCGGAGTCCCAGCGTAGCCATCCATATTTTTGTCGGCATCGCCGGCTGGAAGTCCCAATTCATAGTCCCAATTATCAACATCCAGATCCTCGCCCCAATCTTGATAATCTAATTCCCCCATCAGCGGTGTGCCATCTGAGAAACTGCCGGTTAGGGCCGCTGTTGGAGGCGGGGTCCCATTCCCGTATTGTGAGCCCATTGAGTCCGGGGTGTCATGTGACTGTGGTGGCAGTGAGCGGCGATTCGAGGACATGGATTGGGAGATGTGATGGGATAGAGAAGGTGTGTTGAACATTGGGGAAGATGAAGAGTTAGATGTAAGTGCGGCGAGCAGGAGATCCTGCTGGTCCGGGGAAAGGTAAAGACTGTCTGGTGCTGCCGCAGTCATATCCTGCTTGTAACTCGCTTGAATCTAAACAGCTCTTCTTGTCGCTCGGCACAAATGTGGCCGGTATAATCCTCCAGAATACCTGAATGAACTGACTCGGGCTCCAGATGTTACCAAAAATCGTAGCGATAAAGTTGAAGTGTTTGTAACCGAATAAAGCCAAGCCAAGCGCAGTAACCGCCGAGATATGATGGAAGGATTCGATCGTTCAAAGGCTCTGGATTCCTCGCGGTTGGTTATCAAGCAAAAATATCAGACAACCTCGTGCCCTTTTTTTTGTTTCGAGAATGAAATGAAATGAGCTTCAACCAACAAACTCGGTGAGGGTTGAAGTATAAAGAGACCTTGGTGGAATGCCTGACTCAGAGGAGAACCTTATTTCCTTATTATTATTTTTGAACCTGCGAATATAGAAGATGACGACACCTCTGAGATAGTAATCGTAGAAAGCTGTGAGAACAGGAGAGTGAGGCTACGTGTAACGGAAGGGACTACCACTTGGCTGAGGACAAGCGAAGATGTTTGCGAGATTCAAAAATGGATTCCTTCAGGGATGGTGGCAAGAGGTCCGGTGGCGATTGATTTCTAGCAAAGGTTGTTTGAGGATTTAGGAAATTTGGAGGACAATAAAGATTAGGAAATGCTAAGGTGCAGGGGCGAAAATGAGGATGACGAGGGCAAGGGCGGGGGGTTGAGGATGTTGGATGGATGGAGGGGGGAAGGTGTGTGAAGAGGGGCGAGAGACACAGCGCGGACAGCTTAAGGGCAGTGGGATGAAGGAAGCGCGGGTTGGCAGGAAATCTGGGGCTTCTATCGTATCACACACACCAAACTCACCCTCGTCAACCCGGTGGGAAATAGAAAAGAGAGGGCACTACCGTACTCGAGCAGAGAGAGCTGCCAACGGATAAGGAGGATGCCGTGGTAGAGGAAACGGGAAGTGGGGATGGGTTCCGCTACTAGTTCCGGCAACAGGCTGCAGCTTTCAAAGATGCAGTGCAGTGGTGGGGGAGGATGGTGAGAACGGAAATGAATGTGTACGAGTAGGTGATGGGGTAGAACTATGCGTATTGGGGGGAGAAGGAAGGATTCCTTGGGGTACGAGATGGTGGTGGGGATGAATAGATGAATGGAGGAATTGGCCGTTGTCAAGATGGGGAAGCACTGCTCGTAACAGCAAAAAAAAGAAAAAGATGAGGCAAGAACTTCGGTATTCGGGCCTCAGGAATCTGCATGTGTTACGGTACCGGTACTTGCATAACAGAGTGTTAAAATTGTAGTGGTGGTGGTGGGGGAAGGTTTTGAAAGCTAGCGGTGGTACGTAGGTGGATTTCGCGCTGCTTGAATCCCGAGGGCAGTACTATATTTCTTGGAGGATAGGACAGCAAACACTGGTAGGTTTGGAACAGAAAGCAGAGCTATGAGATACACTTTCCGATGCGGTGATGGAGCTTGTCACTTATGACAGCCTGCTCAGTGATACGAGTACAGTATCTGTGCCTGTAGATGCCTGTATAGTACCGTAAACTGTACCAGTACAGTACCCAATCGAGGGTGGGAATGGCAACAGGGTGCCGAACGGTGGGCAGGTCCCGATCTCTTTCTGCTCTCGCTCTTGTCTGTAGGATGCGGCAGCGGTGCAATGGAACACCGGACGAGCACAGGATGGAGCGCCCCCGTTCTACTATACTACTATACTCGTATTGCATCAGTACAGTACGAGTACGGTACTAGTACATCGCAGCAACGGAGGAATTGTCGGTCCTCCGTCTAACTCCGGGGCTGCCCTTCTTTCCGTTTCTTTGTCTGCCCATGCCGGGCACCCACTCTCGCAAGCTCATCAGCCTAGCTTACAAATGCACATTTTTGTGAGTGAGACCGGGGGCCAAACTAGCAATGCCTCCAGACATCAGTGGGGTACGGTATGTATGATACCATCTATCCTTGACATTTTCACTGGCTGCACCAATCTTTGGCTCCAATGAAACTGCTCTTGGGGTACGATTCTCCCATTCGCCGACCCTCCGCATTATTCTCGTTTCATAGGTCCTTCTCATTGGTTGCGTCCTCACTGTGTATGCAATTGGTGCCTCGATAAAAAAAAAAAAACTAAACATTGAAGGGAAAGTAAAAATAGAGGCTTACTACAAGGGTGTGCTACAGTCATACGGTACAGTACTGTGGTGTACTCTGGCCTGGCACTGGTATCGCATCCTACCGTAGCATCTCCATCAAAAGCGGACAGATTCACGAGATGTCGATGCCTTGGTGTACCTTACTCTAAAGCGCTGGTATGGTACAGTGGCCGATATCGATGTTCTGCATTTCTTCCTATGTCGATATGGATCGATATGTTGCAGATTTCGTACACTAGAAAAGTCTCTGGTAAAGATTCCCGTTTCCATACATGCGCCCCCTTCAGAGGAACTTAGGTGGCGGTAACCTACTTGAGCTTTGGTCAATTGGTTGTCCACCCACGAGTGCCCTAATAATTGCACTCGCGATTCTCTAGTTGCGGGCCGACATTAACTTTATGTGCACCATGATATGCGGCGCCGAGTCCTAGACTTACCAGGCCTAGTTTACCTTTTGTACCGGCGCTCCACAGCACCATTATTACACCTTCATGGGTTCTGCTGACTTCTCCATAGTACTCGAGTACAGCATTTGCACAGAAATCACTCAACCTTAATCATCATGTCGTTGGTCATGTAATCTTGATGCATGACCTTATCGTTGCATATACCGTACTTATACGAGTACTCGCAATGTCGAAGCGTTTTAAAAAAGACTGATATTGCATACCACCCAAATCTGGTCTTTTTCCTGGGATTTAGGTGGTATGCAATATCAGTCTTTTTTAAAAACGCTTCCACATTGCGAGTACTTGAGCACTAGAAACATCTTCTAGCTACCATGATCTTTCCTTGCATATCCAGGTATGATGCGGAAGCGCTGCAGCTAAATCATCGCATGGTTTTACACTGTAAACGGCACACCCAGCAAATCCGGACAACAGCAGCTTGCCGCCGATGTATCATACTGTACGGTAGGGCATACCTGAGGACTACCATGCCAGTGGTACAAGGCATTAAGAAGGGTGTGGAGCCGGGCCAACAAAGGGTCCGACGTCCATACCGGCACAGGCACCGGTACTCGAGTACCAATGAAACTCGCTGGATCCACTATCGGATTGCGCACAAGCGTCAGAGATAAAGTTTGTGAACAGTTAATTTAGGTTAGCTCGCAAAATAATCCCCATCTTGTGCGAGAACATCTTCCCTGGCGCTTGTGGCGGAAATCGCTGTGCTACACCACATAAAGTTAGGCATAACCGAGCAGGTTAACAAGATTACGAATACCAGTTAACGAGATCCAGCGGCTCAAACTCTTACAACATTAGACAAGCAAAGACGTCAAGTATCATACCAGAGCCATTCACGGGGGCGTGGGTCGGGATATATGTGGCGTTTATTTTCTTTTTGTCAAGATGTTAAGCATTGAAAACAGGGCGAAAGTGCGATACCAACTGAGGCGGGCGGCAGGAGATTTGATGGAAGGCATATTAAACACACCATGATAGCAGAGGTGCTGTTGTTGAAGGTATGGGGAGAGCGAATGGCGATGGAGAAATCGAAGGAGGACGCGGTGGTTGTGAGGATAGCAGATTTGGCGTGGCAATAGCTACTGAAGCCTCGAAGGTGCCCAATAGGTCACAGATCTCGGAAGCGGATAAAAGTGTTGGTTGACTTGGTGTCTTGTTCTGTTCTAGCGGAAGGTGGCTATCAAGAAACAAATAACGGAATAGGACTCCAGAAGGTTTATATTGGAAACGTCACCAAAAGAAATGCTTCCAGGAGTTTGTAATCGTCGGCTCACGCTTGAAGAAGAGATGTCGTGATTGCTAGGTAATGCAAAGTATCCAGCAAACATGTGTCCAAAATTAAAATGTGAGCTTACAACTGACTGCGCTGTAGTGTTAGAAGAACGCGGGTGGCATCGACGAAAGTATGTCTAAGAGCTCAAGTACTACCTATATTGTTGGTATGCTATGTCCGCGTAAGTAATACACATATCTACATTGTTTGTATTGTTGCTAACCACGACGATGAATGTATAGGGGCCGCGCCACAAATGCTTCGATCCGCAGTACTATAGTTTTCGTTTCTCATTTTTGTTTTCATTTCGGGATGACGTTTAAGCCCAGGAGGAGCTTGCACCATGTTTCGATTCATTTCTATTACATTCCCAGTATTTATCGTGAGATTAAGGCGGCACCCTGGAGACACTGGAGTGAACATTGTCCGTGAACATTGTCCGTATTGGTGTTGATACTGGAGAGGTGTGCCAAGCCTGACTAACAAATGTGCCGCCATTTGGGTTCCGGACAGTGCTAGGGGTATCATACGAGCTCTCCTGTATGATCACCCGTACGGTACAGGTATTGACCAACTGGCAAAGTAACCTCGCAGGTTTATCTACCACTGCCTTCGATCAATATTAGAATACCCTTGGTAGCTGGAATTGCCCGGTACTAGTGCTGTACTCAAGTACGGTAGATCGACTTTGAAGCGAGTCATTTTTCGTTACGAATTCGGCATTTTATTTTCGCTGAGTAAGGAGCGCTATTAAAAAATAGAATAGAAATGGCGGTGCCAAGACCACAAAGCCGGAGAAGCTTTTCTTGGCCATCACCAGCTGCCTCCTTCGCCATTCAATCATCGACCTGCGCGCCCCGACCATCCGAACGGAATTACTCCCTCGCACTGTCCATCTTATCCGATCTACCCCCCCCCCCCGATATTTCTCGATCCGAAGTAGAGTTATGGAGGCAGAACTGAAGGAATACAAATTACAGGCAGGCCTTCCCATCTGTTGCCCCTTCCCCTCTTCACCGGTTTATCCATTAATATTGACTAACGTCTCCACTGTCTCTTGCCATAGCTTGAGTCTGTTGAAGCTGCGCTTAAAGCAGATCCCGAAAACCCAGAGCTGGTAGGCCTGGTCACGGAACTGAAGGAGGTTATCGCACTGACAGAATCCGTCCTCGCCGAACAAGCCGGCCGAGCCCCGTCGCCACCTCCCTCCCACCACAATCGTAATCACACCAATCACAACAATAAACGGGATTCGCCCAGTACTTCCAATGAAGTAGGAGGTGCAGGAGCGGGAAGTAATAGTATTTATGCAGTTGGTGACAACGTCCTCGCGAGATGGACGAGCGGTGATAACCAGCTTTATCCAGCCAGGATTACTTCGGTGATGGGATCACAACAAAACCCAGTCTACATCGTCAAGTTCACGCAATACAACGCTACAGAGACCCTGCACGCACAGCATATCAAGCCAGCTTCAAACTTTGCTAGCAAGAAGCGTAAACTCGATAATTCACCTGTTCACAGCAATGGAAATAACATCGGTCCCTCTTCTGCTTCATCTACCCCCACTGCTTCTGCTATCTCTAACAGCGCCATTATCTCACAGCCTGCTACTATAAACACTGAATTGGCAGAGGCGAGCAAGCGAGAATCTAGTAAAGCTGCTGATGGCCCGTCGAAAACCCCGAAAACCGGACGGAAAATCGCACAAAAGAAGGTGCTCGAGGAGGGCAAAAAGAAGTGGCAGGACTTTGCTTCTAAGGGTGTAAAGGGCAAGACTGGGAAGGCCAAAAAGATAGGCGAGAGCAGCATGTTCAGAACTCCAGAGGGTGTCCATGGTCGAGGTTCGTAGACGTTTTATACTTGGCCACCGTTCCCTCCAAATATCTATTATGAGAATTACTGGCTAACTTTTCTTCCGTAGTTGGTTTCACCGGGTCCGGACAGCCTATGAGGAAGGATGTTGCTAGAGGGAAACACGTATATCATCAGGGGGAGGAAGAAGACTAGGCTTTTGAGAGCGGGAGTATCTTTTGGGGATTACTATCCCACCCCTCCTCTGCCTTTTCTCGTTTTGGAGTTTTATCCTATCGACCGCCTCAAGCTGACGGATGCTTTTTCTCCTCTTCAACCATAATCCTACGTCTATCCAATCGGAACAAAAGTTTTTTCTGAATAAACGAGAAAAGATGACTAACGAACATCGACCTTTTTTTCTATCTGGGAAGTTCAGGGGCAGTTTGTACAGCAAGCCTACAGTCTCCTACATTTCTTCGGAGTTTGTAACTGGTTTTTCATTATCTCTTTTTTCTCATTCATTTTCGCATCACATTTATCAGATCTGTTGCTAAGGTGGGAGATAGTAAGATTTGGTTTCAGTTTTCCTGCTTCAATGGGGCTTTAAGAAGGCATGGACGAGGCATAGCCCTGGCATCACACCGGATGATCGAGACCGGATAGCGCTGTTTTCTGAAAACGTTCCCCATACCCTATTACCCTATTCAATTTCTCTTTCGTTTCAAGCCGTTTGATTGAGGATGACGCTGATCAAGACGTGACATTGCAATGCAACGTTGACAGCTATCACCGGGGAGCCTACTTTGAACGTTTTCCGGTACCTCCCTTCTCATAGCGGTGTCCGGTCGTTCTCGAACGTAAGCGAATTGGTTTGGTAAGGTTACAACGAGTCGAGGTTGGTATAATTCCTGATATTTTGCCCACTAAACAACCTATCGCGGGAGCCATAAAGCTGTTTCTCTTATCACTGAATTCGCATCGGCCTGCTTAAAATGATGATCCGCTTGTCGCCCAATCCTTCCAGATTTCGTAATGCGTCTGTAGAAATGTGCTACCCCAATTTATACGCTCTATCTAAATTCTGAATTGGCCTTTGATCTATTCTTTATGGTGGTGACATCCAGCTCCAGTATTATATAGAAATTTATGCATACCATTGACACTTCCGGAGGATCCTAATCACATGTGAGACTCTGTTCACAGCAGTGCTCGTTGGGCCACTGTCCCCGTGATACTAGATTGAGCCATCCCGCTCCCAGCCCCAGACAAATATTCGGGAGGGGACTCCCACCCGTTATGGTACCGGCATTCTAGAACTGTCACACTCTCACCAGTACATACGGCACTTTAACCTCACACTGTTTTGCAATACTGTAGCCAAACAGCTTACAGATCACGAATTTCTAGGAAAACCCCACAATCACCCCCTGTGCAGTACCCAGCTGTCCATCGCTCCTGATGAGCGATCTGGAACATGAGATGGGAAAGCTCAGGCTCCACGTGCCCTTGCATTATGTATGATGGTTTCCGTTTTACGCCAGGATATGGGGGCCCTGTTCATTGCGGAGAGTACTCGAGTACGGTAAGTAAAAATGGCGCTATGATACGCTGCACCAGTGCCATAGGAAGGAAGGAAGGAAGGAAGGAAACAATTGCAACAAGCTCCTACATACGATATCGAATTCCCGGGAAGAATTCCGCCCAGACCTGACCAGCACAGCAGAGCAGGTACCGAAGTTTGAAGTTGCTTGCTACTACTTACTCTCTTTCGCTTTTCTCACAGCGAAGGCTGGTTGGCGGGAAGGGGAGAAGAGAAGAAAAGAAAAGAAAAAAATCACCATCTACCTGCTTGTATGAGGCCGACCGAGCTTCCCTGAGGTCCCTGCGGCCCCCGTTCAAGAATTTGTTTCCTTTGAATTTAGTCTAGAGTATTTATGATGCGAGATTGCGGAAGTGTGTGGCGGTCGATCGTCCTCACTGGTTTCATGCTGTCTGGACACGCGTTTCATGCAGACTTGTACTTGCACCAGTACCGTACTTGTGATATCGTTGGTATTATATTTCATTTATTTTCTATTTTTTTCTTCTCCTTTCGTTTTGGATTTCTTGCTAATTTTACAAGCACATGCGTGAGTATCAGACCGGCGGAGGGGGGAAGTTGGTGAACAGTTAATTTGGGTTAACCCGCAAGATAATCCCTGTCTTGCACCAAAAAGATCTCCCCGGTACTTTCAAAGTGGAGGGTTTATTTCATATAAGGTCTTTGCACAGACAACAAGCTCGTTTTTTTCGGCTTCCTTTTTCCTTTCCAATCTTCCTAAAGCTGGACTTGCTCCGTCCTGGTAAAATTGAATGATCAAAGCTTGTTGAGCTTAGGTAATTAGCTTGGAGCCCCGTTCACTGGCTCGAACCAATCAGGGCTACCCTCGCACCTCCATGAGCTACGGTATGTAACTTCTTTTTACCAAACACCCCCCCCCCAAGTACTTGTGTGGCCGGGTTGAGGTTGGACAGCCAAGGTGGCATTTCCCATACAAAGTGTCCAGCTTCAACTCGGCCGCCCTTGTGGTTATGATAGGTTTGGGTCGACTTGGGCTCGTGTCAGGTTTTATTCAACTGGAGACAGCCCTTTGGGGTCCTTATTAAAGAAGCTCTCTGCTTCTTTTTTTTTTGCTCTTTCTGCCTTTTCGTTCGCCTTTCCGCTGCTCTCTGTCCGGCTTGTCTTGGTATTCCCAATTTCCATCCGCCCAGATTTTCTGTGTCCCCCCGTTTCCTTCTTCCTGATCTTCCCCTTCCTTCTCTTTCCCTTTCCCTCCCCTTCCTTCCTTCCTCTAATCATCCTCCACTCCTTCTCTCTCGCCTTCTCGTACCTTCACCGTTGCCCAGCCGCGGATATCAACCCTCCTTATTCTTCCTTCAAAAGTTTTATTTTATTTTTAATCATTCCTCACAATGCCTGGCGTTGTAAGTTTGCTTTCTTCCCTTTATCCTCTTTCCTTGGAGTCGGGTTCGATGTACGCGCGGCTGACCTAATGTTCGTGAATGACAGCCCCCCAATGCTATAAACCTTCTCAAGAATTTTGGCCGCGGGCTCCTAGGTCGTAAGAAGAAGAAGGAGAAGAAGACCGATGCTGCGACACAATCCGAGGCACCCACCGTTCCTCCATCGGCTGCAGATGCCGCAGTTCCCGTTGCTGCTGCAGGTGCCGCTGCCACTGCCCCCATCGCTGCCGCTCCACCGCCCACCGAACCCACTGCCGCTACTGCTGAAGGTATGTCGTGTTTTGCCCTACTCTGCTTGAAAACGCGCAGTGCGAGGGCTAATCCGAATAGCCCCTAAAGTAGAAACATCCGCGGAGGCAACCGCCGAAGTTGAACCATCCCCGCCTGTACTTACCGCGGGCCCATCGACGGCTACCGGACCTGAGGCTGAGACGAAGGAGGAGGAAGCAGAGACACCCAAGGCTGAAGCGGCACCTGCTTCTGGCGAGCCGTCGAACGTGGAGACTGTCGCTCCTGTCCACGCCGCTGCCACCCCGGCTCCAGTTGCTGAGCAGAAATAGTTTGGTGTGATAAAACTTGGATTAGAGATTGGATTTAGGACTCGTCATTTGTCTTTCCTTTTTTCCCCCCCACCTTGGTTTCTTACTTCCCTTCATATTTCATTCCTTTTCTCTTTCTTTTAAATATTTCTTGAGTAATGATTCCCTCTCATTCTTTTTCTTTTCTCTTTCGTTGAAAATTAGCGCTCCTTGAAGCTGGTTGGGGATATCTTTGCGTAATATGGGTAAAATTAATTATGAGTGAGGAGTGGTGTTGTATTGTCTGTTGTCCGGTTTGTTTGCCATGGTGTATCTCAACTCAGTCGAACAAATGACCGGGTCCGACCCCCGCGCGTAGAGACCTGAGAAGGTTGGGAAGTTGCTGGGTAGTTTGTAGTCAGCGGGGATGTTGGTGGCTTTATACGATCATCGGTGTTAGGCCTTAAGGTGCGTTTTAACGCCTCATTAGTGGTCCATGGGGGTTGACCATTAGTAACAGTCGGGTAAGCGTTTCTGGATGGATGATTTGTCCACTGCCGGTTCAAGTGAAGTGATCTGGGGCATTACCTCCCGGGAAGAATTTTCTTTCTCAAGATTTTTTTTAGGGGGAAATCGATTTAGTGCAGGTTTCTAGCATGGTAAAGCTCGCGTGATGGGTGTGATGTGGAAAACCGGTATCATTATAACCAACGAGTGATCATCAGTGAGGGACTGTTTTGCAGATACCGGTATCATATCATTAGGTCACCTAGACTTGGGATAATATCGTACAATATCGTGTCTGTAGAGAGATGTTTGGCTTTGCGTGATAAAGCGAGCATTGAAGATTTCTAGGGGTTGGGATTGTCTTTTTCTAAGTTCTGGTGGGGGCCGGTTTGCTTGTGTGTGAGCTCCCCAATTGTGTTGGGGGGGTAGACTCCCGGTGTGCCGATTCCAAGCAGAAACCAAAGGATAACGCACTGGATCAGACGCAGAGGTGAATTGGTTTGCCTGTAAGATTCGCACAAATCCTCATTTTGTGGAATCCAGGAAATAAAGCTTCTGAATTCAGCTCAGAAAACAGGCGAATCTAACTAAATAATGCCTATCAGAAATTTCTCCTACCCTTCTTGATCTTGGCTCCTTAATGTTGTGCATCAATTGAGATTTTATCATGGATTTCTATTTTTTTGGTGCATTTTAATTGATCCACTTCCCGGTCCCGGTCCAAGATGTTACTCGATATCATACTTGAGCCTTTTCTGAAGGGTAATCCTATCTTATCAGATCAACAGAGTCCTGAAACAGGGAAAATCACGTGTCGGGACCCCAACGTCACCTCATCATCAACGCGCCCGCCTCCTCCCCCTTCGAAAGGAATATCTCGAGCACCACCTATCCAGACAGGAAAAAACTGCCCGGAATCGATTTGAAATCACCAAAACTATGCCTACACGCGACACCAGCGCCGAAGCCGGCACGCCCGACGTGCAAACTGGAGAAAAGTCCATCGCCACTATAGCAACCCTACGGTATACCTAACTCCCCATCAAGAATGTCATTTTTTTCAAGCTCGAAAACCAAATAAGGCTAATATCCCCTTCCAGCGTCGGCGTGAAGTTGTATGTCTACCATGAGAACTCAAAAGAACACCGCCTGGCCGAGATCTTGTCGATACAAACGCGCAAGGGCACGCCACATTATTACGTGCACTACGAGGAGTTCAATAAGCGCCTGGACGAATGGGTCCCACCTACACGTTTAGATTTGACGAAGGAGGTGGAATGGCCACGTCCGGATCGACCCGCGAAGAAGCCGGAGAAGGTAGCGAAGGCCTCGACTCCCCGGGAGACGCCGACGTCTACGGCTGGGAGGGCGCAAAAGAGGCCACGGAGGGGCGATAGTTTAGGCCCCGGGACACCAACACTCGCTCAAAAGAGCAGCAACAAGAAGAGCCGCACTTCCGCTGTCGCAGACGACGACTTGGTCGTGCAATCTGAGACTGTCGGTGACGTGGGCACCCCCGAAGATGAAGAAGTCGACGAAGAGCCCGCAGAGACAGATCCCAAAGCCGCCGCCGCCGCGCGCGCCGCTTCAGCAAAGCAGAATGGCGCGGGCGGGACGCCAGAGACCTTCTCGAAGGAGCACGAGATCGAGAAGCTAAGGACTTCCGGCTCAATGACTCAATCTGCGCACGAGATCTCCCGCGTGCGCAATTTATCAAAACTACAGATCGGAAAATATGAGGTGGAGCCCTGGTACTTCTCCCCGTACCCGGTGGAATACACGGAGGAGGAGATAGTCTTCATCTGCGAATTCTGTCTCAGCTATTTCGGCGAGGAGAAGCGCTTCCAGCGCCATCGAACAAAGTGCACACTTTTGCATCCTCCGGGGAACGAGATATACCGCGACTCCGCCGTCTCCTTCTTCGAGATCGACGGGCGGCGTCAGCGTACTTGGTGTCGCAATCTATGTCTCCTATCAAAGTGCTTCCTAGACCACAAGACGCTGTACTACGACGTCGATCCCTTCCTCTTCTACATCATGACGACGAGAGATGAATACGGCTGCCACATGATCGGCTACTTCTCCAAGGAGAAGGAGTCTGCCGAGGGCTACAACGTGGCATGCATCCTCACGCTCCCGCAATACCAACGCCACGGGTACGGAAAACTACTCATCGCCTTCTCGTACGAGCTCAGCAAGCGCGAGGGAAAACTGGGATCTCCGGAGAAACCGCTGTCGGACTTGGGATTGCTCGGCTATCGGGCTTACTGGCAGGATACCATTGTGGACTTGTTGCTCAATAATAAGGGGTTGGAGACCACAATCGATGAGTTGGCGAGTATGAGCGCTATGACTACCCAGGATGTTATCCACACTTTGCAGAATTTGAATATGTTGAGGTACTTCGTATGTATTCCCCTTTTCTCTTTCTATCCAACTATCCAACTATCCATCTGTGTTTAAGTGCAGGGGCTGATTTGAATGTAATTTTGGGATTTGTAGAAAGGTCAACACGTCATTTGCCTCACGGATGCGATCCTGAATCAGAAGCAGAAGCAGATTGAGAAGCAGAAGATTAAGGGTAAGAGAACGCTGGATCCGGAATTGATCCAGTGGAAGCCGCCGGTTTTTACGGCGGCTAATCGGACTTGGAATTGGTAGTTTTTTTCTTCTTTAATTCTCTAACTCTTTTCTTCTCCCCTCCCCCTCTTTTTTATTTATTTTTATTTTATAGAATGGCTTAGCAGCATGCTTCGTTGTAGTATTTTTTCTTCTTTTTTCCACTTTCTTTCCCTTTCCATTATTATAGTCTTGATAGCATGGATGGGTTTTTATTTTGGTTCAATCGATTGATGGGCGTTGGGGTTGTGGGGTGGGTGTTGGAAAAATTGGGTTTTTTCACCTCCGATCATTTTTTCTGTTTCAATAGTGGGGTTGCGTTGTGTAATTTTAGATTTTCATGGAATTTACTTCTCTCCCTTCTTTGCTTGCTTGCTGGTGGGGGATAGAAGTTGTGCAGACTGGTTTGGTAGATTACATACAGTGAGTGAGTAGGCGGGTGTGATTTGTGGAATTGATTTGTTCAAGAGAGAATTGGAGGAAGGGGGGGCGATGGGAGGGAGGGAAATATACGTGGGGGTCTATTTCTTCTCTGGCTTCGGTCCTGGTTTTGGTACTGGGAGTTTGAACTGTTATCGTAAGTCGTGTATGCACCGGTAATGAGGTCAGTAGTGGTAGGGGAGACGTACCGAATCGGGCTTATCATCCCTCCCACTCCCAACTTGCTCCCAGACGCTGCTACCGCCCTGGAAGTTCCTGTATACCAAAGTTAGTATTCGCCGAGCCCTAGAGGGAAAAGAAACCCATACCTGAATGCCTGCGTCATCTCCAGGGGCTCCACTACAATCCTCTTCTTCTCCTCATCATACCTCAACTCGGTATACCCCGTGAGCGGGAAATCCTTCCTGAGCGGATGCCCATCGAAGCCATAATCCGTCATGATCCTCCTCAAGTCCGGGTGGCCCACGAACAGCACCCCAAAGAGATCGTACACCTCCCTCTCATACCAATTCGCACCATCGTAGAGGCCCGTAATGCTGGGGACGGGCGAGGCCTCGTCCGCATAGGTCTTGACCCGAATGCGCGAGTTGTGACGGATGGAGAGGAGGTTGTAGACAACCTCGAAGCGGTTGCTGCGGGTCGGGTAGTCCACGGCTGTTATGTCGCTGACTTGCGTGTACTGTGCCGCCGTGTGGTTCTTGAGGAAGGTGAAGACGGGCAGGATGGCCGAGGGCGCGATGAAGATTGTCAGCTCGTCCTTCCAGATGCTGAATTGTTGGATGTATTTCGGCAGGGCGGAGATTAGGTAGCGGCCGTAGGCGTGGAGGGATTCGGAGGTGGATTTGTATTTATCGGCTCTGTTGGGAAAAGGTAGTTGGTTTTTGGCTTCGGGTTTGGGTGGAGGGTGGAGGGTTTTGACTGGGTGGAGGATTTTCAGACTTACGGGTTCACGATAGGTGCTTTTAGAGGTCCGATCGCTGTTGTAGGTTTTTATTATTATTATTATTATTATTTTAGGATCTCGTGGAATTCATTTGTTTTGGATGAATGGCTTTTACTCACGAGGTCTCTCGGCCTTCCGAATGTTGGGGAGTTCTGTTCCGTCCGGTCTTTTGGCTCCGGAGTAGTGTGTCCTCGCGGCAATGGTGGGGACAATTCTGATAGCGGGGGAGCGGGCGCCCGCCGAAAGGGACCGCGCGACGGCGCTGGGCGAATTGATCCGCAATGACATCATGATTGAGTGCGGATGCGGGTTGAAAAGGGAAGAGGGGGGTTGAGTGGAGATGGGAAATGGATTCCTGCCGTTGCGTAGTCAGAGAAGAGGGCAGCGCTCGAATCACCGTTTGATCTCAATTGTGATGTCTTTTACCCCTTGGGTTGAAACTCCGAGGGTTGGGGAAACAGATTATCTTGATTAGATCTTCTGTTGGGGACCCCTGCTGTAATCGGATAAACTTCTAGCTTGGCGCTAAGAGAGGGGTGACATTCGGTATAGTTAACATAGTTTGTTGTAACCAGATATCTCATCGGGGGAAGGAAGTTCTCGCGTACGGTATGACCAAGGGCTTGGCGCCAAGAGTCATTCCCCATTTCCGGATACATTCCGAATTGGCGAGTGTCTGGGGATGATATGCACCTCTTGTCGTACCTCGCTGTCCTGGATGACCAAAATCCAAAAAAAAATCCAAAAGAATCTGTCCGGGTCAGCCAATTCTCCGGGACACCGAGTTAGGCTTTTGGTGCAATTTTCTTTAGAATTCAGGGAATTTCATCCGGGACAGCGGGTCATCAGGGAGAGTGAAATCCGTGACAGCGGAAATGTCCCGAATTGACCTCTCTCGCTTAGTCATTCGATGAGCTAAACTTGATTGGTCGACCCAAAGGCTTGGGCTAAGCCAAGACAAAGCCTTCTCTCTCAACTGCAACATCTCTGATAACCTTCAACTTTCCTTCCCTCTCCCCTACCACCACCACTTCCACCCTCAATCACTTACTAGCGAGCTCATCATTTCCAAACTTTTAATCTCCCTTCACACGATTGGGGAAACTTCATTATATTTTTTCCGATTCTCTATCACACACACACACACTCCTGCACCAACTCATCTTTCACCTCCCTTTTTCAAACTCTACACCTCTGAACGGCAAAACCCGCCTTCAACCTCACATTATACGTCATGTCTCGAGTACAGCAAGATACTTTCATCGATGATACAGAGGAGTTCTGGTAAGTTGCCTTTTCCCCACCCCTCATTCCTGTTTGCCTTGTTTCTGTTTCCCCTTTTCTAATCGGTTTTCTTTTGCCTTTCCCCACAATTAGCCCTCTGTGTGTTGAGGAGTTCGACATTCAAGATAGGAATTTCAGGCCTTGTCCTTGTGGCTACCAGGTAGATTATATCCTTGATCAGACTCTTTGTTTCTACCCCGCTGCTGAAGGTTACTGACATCGAAGTTAGATCTGTCAATTCTGTTATAACAATATCAAGAACAATTTGAACAATCTATGTCCCGCTTGCAGACGTCCGTACGACGAGAAAACCATAGAATGGAAAGGCATCTCTGCCGAAGAGTGAGTTATCCAACGCCTTCCCCCACTACCTCATTCCTCCCGCAATGTTTTACCGCGCGGACCCCTTATCGATTATTTAACCTCTCGAGAAGTTATGATTATTATTGAAAAGGCTAACTTTCTCTATTGTATTGATGTAGGATGAGAGCCGACCAGAACAAGAAGAACCGACAGCAGAATGAGAAACGTAAGCTCGAAGCTCAGAAACGTGAGATCGATGCTCTAAACCGTAAACACCTTTCTGGTCTTCGTGTTATTCAGAAAAATTTGGTTTACGTGACTGGTCTCAATCCCCGCATACCTGAGGAGGATCTACTTCAAACCCTCCGAGGAAAGAGTTATTTTGGACAATATGGCAAAATTATCAAGATTGTGGTCAATAAAAGGACCACTGCTCGGGATGGATCTGGCAGCGGGTATCAAGGCAGCGGGGGTTCTCAAGGCCTCGGGGTATACGTCACTTTTGCGAAAAAGGAGGATGCAGAAAGCTGCATTGATGCTGTTGACGGTAGTCAGAACGGCGATAGAACCTTAAGGTATTCTGACAGTTGGTTCTACTTGCTTCTCTGTGCATGCTAACTAGAAAATAGAGCTACTTATGGAACAACGAAGTATTGCTCTGCCTATCTTCGTAATGAGGCTTGCCCAAATAAAAATTGTATGTTTCTTCATGAGCCCGGAGAAGAGGCGGACTCCTACGATCGACAGCAAATGTCTACCTTTACGGTTCGTCAGCAGGAGGGGGCTCCGTCCCAGGCACTCCCACATCAGCATCAACCTCCTGTCACTACGACAGCCCCCACCCATCCAGTCCATCCACCCCCTACTCAGCAACAAAGTGCACAGATGGCCCGGGCTAGTTCACACCAAGGTGGATCGTCAAGTGTGGGTGATAATGGAGAGTCTTCTGCATTACCGTCTACAGCAAATTGGGCGAAGAACCCCCCAACACCCGCTGCTAGGTCTGTGGCTCCTGTAATACAACCACAAGGCTCTGCTGTGTTATCCAAAGGGTCTACGCCGAGCCCGCGCAGTGTGCCTGCTGCCCCGATGGTACAGACCCAGAGCCAAGAAAGTGGCAAGAGTGGGTCAAGTCTCGGAAAGGCGCCGGCTTCGACTGGGTCAGGAGGGAGTTCGGGTCCTGGTCCTGTTGGCAAACCACCTAGTGGGCTTGTGACCAATAATCAAGCTCCCACTCAAGCACCGGAGGCCTCTTCGTCATCTGCACAGGGTTCTGCAGCTAAGGTACTTCGTTCCCCTACCAAACCGAGCCAGTCGGAGCTTCCGGTTCAGATTCGGGAACACTTACAACGTCTCGAAAACTGCGCACGAGCTGTTTCCAACCCAAAATTCCGCTTTGTGTTCTCAACCGAGGGTATGACTGAGGAAGAAATTGCCGATCTGGAGAAGATGCCTCCCATGTTTGATCGTCATGGAGGAAGGCGTCGGAGGGAGAATATTGAGCGTTTGAGAGCTCAGCAGCGACAGCAACAGCAACAGCAGCACGAGGGGGCGGAGAACGATATACCACAACCGCAGCCCCCTGTTGGCACAATGGCAGCCGCTCCCGGGTTGGTGCCACTAAATATGACGGGGAGAGGAAACACCCCTTCCCAGAGAGATTTGTTGAAGGAAGTTGCAGCGAATCATCCTCAACAGCAGCCTCTTGGCGCTTTCCAGCAACAGGAAACCCTTCAACACCAACAGGCTATGAGGGTGCTCACTCCTGGTGGGATCTTACATCCGCAGCAGCAGCAGCAACAGCAGCAAATCCAACAGTCGTTCAGTCCCTTTGGTGCTATGGGCAATCCTCAACAACAGCAGCTGCAGACGCATGGCGGATCGTTGCATACGAGACAAACCTCTAGGTACAATTTTGCCAATGACAATCCGGCCGCGGCATCTACTTCTGTCAACCCTCGTGGAAATATTGCTCATATGACCGAACAACTTCGTATGATGCCACAACAGGCTCAACAGCAGCAGCAACAACAACTGCACAACCAACAGCAGCTTGCCTCACAATTCTATGGGGCAGGTGGCGCGCCTGGTCTTAGCGGTGGCATGCTGGGAGGTGCTGTGCAGCAACCACCTCCAGGGTTGAAGAGTGCACCCACCCCACCAGCTCCAGGCATGGGTCATATGAGCGGGCTTCATGGTCTTAGCGGACAATTCTCAGGACTGGGTCTTGGCGGACATCATAATAAAGCCGAAAGCTCAGATGCGCTTCTTAGAGAATTGATGAGAGGCAATGGAGCTGGTGCATTGGGGGGTGCTGGGCTGGGCGGAAGAGCCGGGGATGGCAAACGTATGCATGTTGATTCGTATTGGGGAGGGGGGAGTGCTAAACCGAATCCAGTGGGAGATTTAGCGGATCCCAGCATCTTGCAAGCTCGAATGGCCCAGCAGCAGCAGCAGCAGCAGCCTCAGCAGCAAATGCAACATCATCAAGGTGGAATCCAGGCTGGCCAGCAAGGTGCGTATAATCCGAATATGCAATACTACAGTAGATGGTAGGTTGGCGGGCGGGCTCAGGCGATGAATTTCCATTTCATACAAGTGTCTACATTATCTTCGCACACGGCAGCGGGCAAGCAGTAGGGCAACGGTACAAATTTCTCTTTTTCCTGTCAAGGCGTTTAATGTTGGGAAATGGGGGTCTTGTTTGGTATTTTCTTCATCCTGTCCTGGTTCTCGCTGTTTGATCTAAATTTCCTTTTTTTGTCACGTCTCATCTGGTGCTCTAATTTTATGGGATACGTTATTTTTTGTGGCACAATCTTTGAAGATGAGCAGCAAGATGAAGGGCTAGAGGGGTGCGAAGTGGGGTGGTGTCCGTTCAGTTAAAAATTCACACTATCCCTGGCGCGAACGAGTTTGTACCTCTCGAGTGTCCTGTCATCAGCGCTGTTTATAACTTGCTTTACTTGCCCTCTGCGCTCGAAATGGTGCGCCTATAACGTCCCCCCCCTTTTTCTTTGCAGTATATAGACTCACCCCGGCGATTTGTATGTGCTTATGAGTTAATGTCAAAAGAGTAGTCTGCTGCCCTGCCTCGTGTGCGAATGATTAATGAAAAGACAAGGCGGCTTGCATATGGAAGATCAAACCTGGCTCCGGGACACCCGCCGCCATCTACCAGCATTCCTCATTCTCTTTTATTTATTTGATGAACTGAAGCTAAATGGTTCTACTTGATGTTTATCGTAGGTTCTGGAACAACTACCCAAGAACGAAGGCTTACTCCTGGAATGATGGATGAGGACGAATTTCCGGCTCTGGCCCCATCGAGTAAAGAGAATGTAGTAGCATTGCCACCGATGGCTAGCGCGCTGAAATCAAAGAAGCTACCGACAGGGTCAATTGGGAAGAAAAAGGGTGAAAATTTTGAAGCCACGGAACCTGAGCCTGCTCGCCCTGTACAAATTAAGGGAAAGCCGGTCTTGCCTTCAGTTAACACTACTGCCGCTGCTGCAAGCTCCTTTGGATCTCGTGCTATTTCTCCTGCCATTGCGACGTCCAGTACTACCTCCTATGAGGGGACGACACCGATATCTCCTGTGCCTTCAACTGCTGCAAGTGCCGTTAAGCAGGGTCCAAGAATGATCAGAATCTTGTCTTCTAACTCTAGTACCCATTCTCCGGCTATCAAGACGCCTCTTGGAGGAGGGATTGGGATTGGCGAGAGCGATACTGCGTCCAATGGTGGCAGTAGTAGGCCTGTTAGTCCTCCGCCTAATTCTCAACAGTCTTCTAAAAAGGGAAAGACAAAGAGTGCAATGAAGAAAGAGAGGATTGCAACGGCAAAGAAAGAAGCTGAAGAGAAAGAGAGGGAACGCGAGAGACTTGAGCGAGAATCTGTGACGCAAGCTCCTGTGGTGGGTCGGATGAAGAAGAAGGAACGCAAGAAGGATACTGCGATTGGTGGAGGTGATTCTGTTGTAGGCGGAGACTACGCTGATGAAGAGAAGGAGGAAGAGAAGGATGCAGAGGTTCTCAACACTGCTCCCCCTCAGGCAGTTGCTCCTGTTACTGTATCGCCTCCCTCTCCCGTGAAAGAATCTACTACCAGTACTAGTATTCCATCCCCCACGAAAGCCCGCACACCGACTCCCGTGCCTACTCCCACGCCTACCCTGGCAACGGTCCCGGCTCCTACGACTTCTTCTGCTCCTGGTCCGCCTACCACTCCAACGGTCGAGCAAGATGAAAAACAACAACCCACGAAGAGTACAGCTCAGCTCCTCGCCGAGTTCCGGGAAGCGGCAGAAATAAAATTCGCCGAACTCGACATGTTTAAACCCCTCACCACCCTAAAATGGGAGCACTATGTAACGTCCGAAGAAATACAACTAATCAAAGCCGCCGTAGCAGAGAGCAACAACAGCCAGCCAATCCTCACGGTCGACGCCGACTGCCACTCATACCACTACCCTATCCGTGGTGGTGGCGTCGTGAACATTAGTCTCCACGCCACCCACACCGGCTTCCAGATGACGGGCCTCAACGCCGAGCAGCAGGAGCGCTATCTTCGTCTGGAAGAGCGCCATGGGCGAGGGAAGGTGTGGCAGAAGTGGACCGTCGAGGCGCTGGATTTTGATGAGTGCGATAAAGAGGTTGCCGGGGCTTCTGTTGCTGAGTTGGAGAAGATTGTGTATGCCTCAAGGAAGGAGGCGGAGGGGATCGAGAAGAAGTTGGAGAAGCTGCTCAAGAGGAATAAGAAGCTCGTTGGGCTTTCGTGATTTCATTGGCTGGGCGGTTTGGTAATATGATAGGCAGAAGGGCTTGACAGGGGTGGAAGGTTATGCGAGTTGTCCTTTCTGACTGTAAAAGTTTTTCCTTTCTTTCTTTCTATTACCCGTATTATTTGTATCTCTCCTCGATCACGGCGTTTTTAGCTGCCTACTCTGGCGCACGCCGGGATGACGGGTAGGGTTGATAGTTATTTCTTGTCTATGGCTCTCTTTTGTTTCGGGTATGCATTGCATTATCTGGATGGTCCAGATGGATAGGTGGGAATGTTTGATTCTATGGCAATGTATCATCAATGTGTATCCTTACATTTTCTTTTCTGTTTCCGCCTCCCCCTCCTGATATGAAGAGACGTTGGCTTCTGGTCGGTGGGTCAGTCTTTTGTCATACAGAAGTGCGTTTGTGGGCTTATTGTACTCCACTCTACTCTGATGCTGCTTTTTTTAAAAAAAATTTAGTTCTTGAGTATACAGGGACTTGGTTAACAATCAACAACTATAAAGTTAGCAGTATCATCAAGCACGACAGTTTCTTATTTTTCCCTTTCTTTGCAAGTGCGGTAGGATACGCATTAGTCTAAGGCACACCATACCATATTATCCTATCACACGGTGCTATGTACTCGAGTATATATGATACGGCTTCCATAGGGTAGGTACCTAGACGCCCAAAAAAAGTGACCCCTCCTCCGCCCCAACTAACAAAACCCCACCTCATCCCGCACTTTCAAAATTCTTCACCCCTTCCCCCCCTCCGCCCCCTTTTACCCCTCCACACTTACCCCCTCATAGCGGGGCACTCTGCATATTCATGTCATACCTAACTTAAGAACTAGGCAGCTCAACCAACCCGCACAAGGCAGCAGCAGTAACAAGGTGTCGACTTTTTTTCTTTCCTTTTCTTTCCTTCTTTCCTTTTTTTTATTATATGGTATCATATATTTTTTTATTTTTGATATATCCCTGTGTAGATCATTTCTGGGAGGTTGTGTGCGTGTGTGCATGTGTGTGTGTATATGCGTATGTAGGTAGTTTTATTTGTCTACCGGTATTTAAGTTAAAACTTCTGAGTCGACGATTGTCGGCGCTTGGTAGGTAGATAGTACGGTAGGTAGGCTACAGTACTGTACCGGTAGTACGGTAAGTAGTTAGTGAGTGAGTGGTGGTGGTGGCGGGGAAAGGGTTTACAAGCTTAGTGAGGAAGCGGAGGGAGTCAGAAGGAGAGGTTTCGGTATCTTGGTATCTTGGTATGAGTTGAGTGTAGGGATGATTTTCGTTTTTTTTTCCCAAGGAGGAGGAGGAGGAGAAAGAGGTGGCTGGTTTAGTTGGACGGTTGGGCTGTCATGGTCGTTTTCTACTATATCTATGAGTTAGAGTATGAGTCTAGGGAGGGAGGTGATGATGTTGTATCATTGCCTTTTAATCTTAATCTTAACTGTGCTCATGATGAGCTGGGGGTGACGAAGGCTTGTACTCGAGTACCGGTACTCGAGCACATACCGATGCGGGTGTGATACTACTTACTCCAGGGTGACGAGGTGACGGGGTGACCCGGGGAAATTAAAATTAGTTTATTATAGTGGTCCTGGTTTGTCACGCGATGTACGATATGATACTGGTATCATAGGTCTTCCTTGTGGGTATTAGAGTCAGGGGTGAAGGGTGTAGTTTTTTCTCACAAGTATGTTCAGGGTGCTTCGCTGCTTGCTTGCTTGCTTGCTCGCTTGGTCGATGATTTACAGTAAACTATGGTTCTCGGAAGGACTGGCTGAAACTTATAATAACCCCTATGATGCTGACCTTTTCGGACACAAGAAGTGTGGTAATTTTTTTTGCCCGTGATACTGAGTGAGTGAGTGCAGCGCCTTTAAAATGTTACTAACATAGAGGTGCTCTTTCGAATTTGGATTATAATCGCCATTGTGATTGCTTATGTAATATGGGACCCGGGGGGGGGGGTTTGGCACCTCTACCTACGGTAGGCTATCTTCACCCGAGTGGAGAGAGTCCCGGCATTGGAAAATGGATGTTATGTAGAGTGCGCAGGAGAGCTGGTGAATATACTACGGTATTTGGACTGAGTAGGTGTTGCTTATATTGCGAGAGTGAGGCTTTCAAGAGTGTAAAAGATGGGCGGTTGGTTATATACATATATTCTCTTCTCTTCTGTTCTTGTTTTTCAAATATTATGAGAAAAATATATAATACTGTAGGATACTAGTAGTGCTGTTTCAAGGTGGTATGCTTGATCTGAAAGCTCAAGTTTTTATATGAGACTATACTCGCAACTACTCTGAGTTGTATCTTGGCTAAATAGCAAGAGAATTTTAAAGATTTCAAGATTGGAGTAAAGTTGATACTACGGTATTAGAATGTTACGCAGAAAGTAAGAAATTACGGTAGTTTAAGAGCTTATATTTTCTTGATATTACAAAGCGTACTGGTATAATAAATTCTCAGATTCTTGAATTGGCGTTTCTACCGATCATTGTTAAGATTCATAATTTTAACATCTTGCTGTTTGTTATTAAATTTTTAGTTTCCCAGGCCACACCCCAGCGTGTTTGCCCTGGATGTCTTCGTGCGGAATACTGTAAATCCGAGGACCTTTTTTTCTTTCCTTTTTTTTTTTTTTAATAGAGAATTTTTCTTTATTTCATTGTTCCTGTCGGGCTGAACCTGTAGTTTGACTCTCTGGCTTTGGAATTGCCGGGAAGTGGATGGCTATGCGATGACCCGTTGCTTGAATGGGTGGACTGGGGCCGGGCGGACGTCGACTTTTCTTTCTCCCTGGTGCATAATACCGGCAGTGGCAGAGTGGGAAAGGGAAGGGAAGGGAGTACTCGTACCGGTACTGTACTGTACCGATCCAGCACCATACAGCCGTTTACCGGTATGATATTCATCGTAACTGTTGCAATCGGCTACGGTACTATACCGCACAGAGTACGACATGGTGGATCACGATACATACATCCGTACCGCTGCTGTGTTCGTCAACTGCAAGCCATAAACACCGTTTTTTTGTTTTTTTTTTAAAAAAAAGGCATTTGGAACAAAACATTTGATTGGAAAGGGAAATAAAATAAAATAAAAAACAAGAGGGAAAGAGCTGCAGAAGCTAAATGGTTCTCGCACCGAACTACCTATTAGGTCACGCGAGATGGGTTGGGGGTGGATGTTGGGTTACTTTTTGCAGATGCATGCTGCGAGTGTGCGCCAGGTTCCTTTTTGTTCACACCATCTTTTTTTTTTAATTTTTTAATTTTTTAATTTTAATTTTTTATCTTTATTCATGATTATTCAGCTATCGTTTTTCTCTCCCTTCTCTCTCCCTTCTCTGTCCCTTCTTTTTCTTTCCCCTTTTTCTTTTTTCACACCCCCTGTTGAGGCTTTGTTTTTGCAGGTTTTTTTTTTCCTTCGCATTTTCAACGAGATGAGTGGTTTGGGTTGTCCCGGTTCTTGTATCATAGGTTGTGATGTTTTTTTTTTGCCAAGAAATCGGGAATGGGGATGGGGTTGTGCGATGGGTGCTGCTGCTGCTGGATGGCTTGGATTCGTTTGATGAATGTGTACCGTAGTACGGTACTCGAGTACGGGACGGCACTTTTGTGCTGCACTGTACGTGTACTGTGCTCGAGTACGGTACGCTACCCGCAAGAGAGAGAAAGAAGGGAGGGAGAGGATGCGTACCTTTCTCCAGGTCTTTGTTTGAGTCATAGTCTTTTTGCTGTATGTACGCACGTATGTGGGTACGTACGGTATTGTTCCTGTCCAACTTTTAGTCTTCTCCGAGGATTGCTGCACACTGCTGAAAGGAAGGAAGGGGGGATAGGAGTGTAGGGGGTTACTTTTCCGGTGGTCTGCGTTCGTTCTGTGGATGAATAGCGAGTGATTGTTTTTATGGAAGATGTGAACCACCAGGGTGCAGAGCCTAGATACAAGTAGAGTACTCCAGCCTGTTCCGTGGAAAAAGAATCGTAGGCAATCTAAGCTGGCCGGATTGAAGATCTTGCAGGTATGGGTGCGGTGCGGTTGATTATGATATCGGCGCGGTGCCGGTATCACTCTCGACGGTATCTGGGCCTCGATACAGGTTGTGTGGTATCGCATTTACATGACTGAATAGGTATTTCCGGAGACATCGTACTGTGCTCGAGTACCGTACCGTACTGTGCCTATTCGACCCTTGATTGCTTCCTTTATTTCCACCTTTTGTCGTTGTTGTCCATCTTCTGCACGACAACAGAGACAAGCGGTGGTGGGTCGTCTGTTATCCATCTGCCATTCGCTATTTATTCGCTATTTATTCATTCATTCGCCGTCACTACGAGTACTCGTAGACTAGCACCAGCACTAGGCATGGGGACAAGGATTAATTGACTTCTTGGAACCACGAACTTGATGCACTCAGCACTGGTATAGTGCTGGCCCACGCGCTCTCTCTTTCGACTGATTGCTGAATTGATTGATTTACCTTCTGGCTGTTCGTTCGGTACGGAATCCGTGAGACTTTCCTCCGCTTTTCCATCTACAGTATCTATTTGCTTGTTTCTTGCCCAGTTGTCTGTTGATTGTTCTTGACACAACCATAACTACAGTACTCGTACATAGACTATCTACTATACTCCCTTAGTCACCACTCGTCCGTCGTTTTTTAATCCAACCTTCCCCCCCCCTCACATCCTCCCCCCCCCCTCTGTTACTTTCGCTCCTCCTTCCTCGGGGGACCTTGACTGTCACTTCTTCATCTCGACCCAGCCAGTGTTTCCTTCTCCCTCCCCCCTTCACATCCACTTTGCCCTGCCCACTTCCCCCCTCCCTTCCCCATCCCCCTACCACCACGGCCCTAGTCTATTCCTGCTTCCTTTCTTGTGCTTCTTCTTCGACTTTCGTTCTTATTCCCCCTCTTCAGCTTGATTCGGGGTATCCTATTCATCTTCGCCCAGAGCCTTCCTTCTGTTTCACGGGTAGCGCCCCGTTGTCATCCTGGCTCAGCTTTGAAGACATTGTAGCCTTTTAATCATCCTTCCCACCCACACCTTCTACATCATCGCCACCCCCAAACCTTTCCAACCCTTCCGCTTCCTACTCACTCACTCTTCTGTTTCTCCTCACTGCTTATCGGGAGCTTCGCGGCGCTGGCTCGCCTATAGAGTAATTCGCTTATTGACCTGCTTGACAAAGTAGTTTGCATCAACCTGTGACACTCACTTCCTGGCTTCCTGCCCGTTTCGAGCTCGCGCGAGCCCACCCTACGATTGAGAGGCTCCGTCGAGCACTCCCCCCCCCCCCCCCGCACAGCACAGCACGGCCTTGTAAAACTTGCATTCCGTCAGAGCGGAAACGAGCCAACCATCAGGGTTCAACGGTCTACAAAACCCTACCAGGAACTACGTGGCGGTGTGGGACAGCAAAGGGCGTAGGGGGGACGAGGGAGAGAGGGAATATAAAACTCAAGGGTTCACAGTGGATTAGATAAATGTGATGGCTATCGCGGGCTTGGAGACTTTCATAACCAACTTTGACATTTTTGCCTAGCAGCATAAGCTCCTTCCACCCTCCTCATTTTCTCTAAAGAAAGATCCCATCCCTCCATCCACAGATCACCACCACTACCCTTTCGTCCTATCTGTCGCTTATCTATAGCTTAAATAATGTACGGGCGAGATTCACCACAGCTCCCTTGGGATTCACCACGGCGGCGGGCGACTGCCGGAGGTTTGGCAGGAGGCGAGATTGAGCAGACGAGGAGGTTTTCTACCGGCTTCAACTACGCTGGGATGGACGGTTCGAGCACTTCTTCCGGTTCTGGAGGGTTTACAAATGTTCCGCCGGGAGGAGGACATTCACGGGGAGCGTCGCATGGGGGTCACTCATCTGGTGCATCGGGAGCTAGTACGGGAAACAATGGCGGTGGTGAGAGAACGAGTAGAGATAAAGTAAACCAGATCATACAAGCTTTTTTCATGAAGGCTGCCATGATCATCATACAGACACGGGCGCAGACTAAACCATTGATATCGAGGAATGGTGTCAGGAAGGTTAACAAATGGGTACGCTGGCTGCCCTTCTCGTATTGTTTGCTATTTTTTTTATATTTATTTTTTTGTTCCCCTAGTCTTCGAGCATCGGTTACTAATCCCTTGATCCTTACCCGGTTGTGCAGTTCAACATCGAGCTTGACGAGACGGATGCCTTTCGAAGGGAGTTGGATTTGTGGCGTTATGGAGACTCGTTCGAACCGCGACCTCCGCCATTAATTATTGAGACTTATCTCGATACTAGGGACCTGACAGCAAACCAATCCTTGGTGATTTTGGATGCTGAAGGAAAGAAATGGAATGTGGACGAGGCCACGGATGCGGCTGCGGCCCAAGCTGGACTGAATGCGGAACCTCGAAGAAGTGTGCGCGGAGGGCCCGCTAGACATGAAGTGATATTAGAGAGATGGACAGTAGAATTGAGGTAAGCTTAATTTTTCCCCACTCTCGTGGCAACTCCCCTGATATCCTTTCCCTCCACATTTTAGTTTGCTTTTTTATTTTTTTATTATTACCCTATCCGAGATTTTATGATTATTTTATTTTATCCGTATTTCCCTCATAATTTGAGGAATTTTGACTGATTATATGGTGTGAATTAGTGCTCCGTTTGACGTTGCGCTTGCTCCAGAGCTCCCTGTTGTTTATAAGAAGGGCATTGTTGTGTTTCGTGCATTGTATACGTACGCTGGGCTTATGCCTACTTGGAAATTTCGTCGGCGGTTGTTGAAATCTAAGCTCAACCCGAGCGCCCTGAAGGTTAATTGTCGAGTCATTAATGGGAATGACTATTCACGTCCTCCGAAGGATTTCGATCTTTTGCATGTGCCGTTGTGTCAAGACGAGGGCAACGTCGTCGAAACGTATCGGATTGAAAAAGTGGATAGTCCAGCAGGTTCTATCAAGGTTGAGGTTTCTTATCGACAGAACTGTGATTTTAGGGTGGATGACTCTGAAGAATTGCTGAGCTCTCAGTTCTTGAACTTGGATGAACACTTTTTCCGACCGCCGCCCGCCCCAAGAAACACCTCTCAGCATTCCGGAAGAGAAATGAACTCGCTGCCATCTGCTGGCCTGAATCAACCGCCGAGGTCCGAGTTTAACCAGACTTACGGGAGTCTATCGTCGTTCCACCAACAGGGTGCTAATCCGATTGGTGCGAGCCCGCTGTCTGCCCTACGATCTGCCGCGGAAATGGCTGATAGGGCGTCCCCTGCTGGCTCGCCTATTGAGCGACCTACAACCGGCTTGCGATCCATGCATGGATCAAAAGCGTCTCTTAGGAGCGTGGATGGGGGCGGTCCGCAGCGTCGATCTTCTGTGTCGTTTATGCAACCGTTCAAGTCTCCTTCGTTATCAGCTTCACCGGCGAGTTCCGATCAGGTGGCTTCATCCCCGAGAACTTCGTTAAATCGGATGTCGACTCCTGTCGCTCCCCTCCACCGACAACGGCCAAGCCTTGGAGCTATGCCCCCATCGTCCAATAAAGTGCCCCCACCAAGCTTTGAGTATGCACCTACCCAGCACGCAGTTCCGATTTCGAATGCTGGGCCTTCTCCGTTAGCTGCACAGCCCATGACTCGAATCGCAAGCAGCTTTGGTTCTCGTCGACCACGTATTCCCTCAGGCGCGAGCCGCACTGACGATGATGGTAATAGTAGTGGAAAAGCTAGCTATTCTTCTTCAGCCGCCCCCGGGTCTGGTCTCTACGCGGAGACTGGAGCCAATTCTAACGAGGATTTACAAATACGAGATTTCATGAAGTTATTAGCCAATGGTCAAAACCAAACATTGAAGAGTTTTGGAAGCTCTTCGGGAGAAGCTTCGAGTAAACGAACTGGAAATGCATTGTCAAAGTATCAGAAGATGAGAGATTCGCATATGAGTATGGCGGAATCTATATCATCATCGCTCCTTCTTCAGCCGTCTCCGGCCTCTCCCTCGACATCGAGTAGACATTTATCCAATGTTCCTGCGATGATACCTTCGACCGAATTTTCGTCTTCTTCCTCGCCCGGAAAACCTATTTCTCCGCATACACCTCATACGCCCGCTATCCCTTCTAGGCTAAGTGCGGGGTTAACGGCACAACATGTGCCGCGCCACGACGATCAGCGGAGCCATCCAGGAAGAGCATCACCGGGGAGTGGAGACAGGCCTGAGCATGCTCCGAGCTCTGGGATGAGCGGTGGTTCGAGGATGGCGACCGCTGCTACCACATCTCCCCTTGATATACCATCCTCTCCTCGTCCTTTTGGTTCACGTAGGTCAAATTCCATGTCTCAACAACAGCAACAGCGCCTTGATGGTGATTCTCTTGGTTTTGATCTATTAGTTCCCTATGGCCCGGAAATGCGACAGAGTGCTAGCCTTGGTAGTCTAGACACGGCTCCGCTAAGTATGAGCCGCCTTTTGGACCTTCAGAACGCATCCGCCACTAATTTGCCCGGGACTTCAGAATCCGAACCAGAAACGCGCGAGGGTAACGACGGGGATGACGCCCTGACTTTCGGCCCTATAAGAGCGCCACAAGCTGAGGGTGATCTTACTCGGTTTCAGCAACGATATACTACTTCTCACAGAGGCACTACATATTCGGGTCCTGGGTCCCCTGGACTTTCGTCTCGTGGAAGGTTTCCGTCCAGAGGAAGAGGCAGTTCAACTCCTCCCACTGCTGGATCAACATCTAGTCTAGAGCAAAGAGCCGGTGGTAGCTCAACAGAGGGAAGAACCCGTCTAGGACGAACCCCTGGTTACACGAAACACGGAATCTATGGCGAGGAAGACGACCTCCTCTTCACGATGAGCGATATGTCAATTGCCCAACAGTCTCGTAGAAGCCTAGATCAGGAACGAGGCGGCAGGGACGGCTCGACCGGACCCTCTGCTCGACGAAGGGGTAGTCGTGGTGGAGGTGCTGGGAGCATAGGGGAAGGCTCGAGGGGTGCTGGGTGGAGTTGATTATTCAGAGGGTTTCTTTTCCTCTTTTTTCTTTCTTCTTTCTCTTTTCCCCTTCCCCCATCTCTCTCACCACAAATGAAATTCCTCGTTTTCGAGTTTGGGTTTTTTTCTTTCCTGTGTGAACTTTTTGGGACGGAGTCACATATATGTGTTTTTATGTTTTGGCGCTCATCGTTATTTAGGATGCCTTGTTTGTTCTGCCTTGTCATTCTCGTTCTCTCGTTATTCGTTGGTCGGTCGTACTGCTGGTGGTGTCGTCTTTCCCCTCTCCAATTGTTCACCTGCTGTTCTATTGCTTCTACCACCTTTACCTTTACATTATGCGCGGGGGGATTTGTGCTCCTCGGTTATTGGCTCCGGCCCCCTTTTTATTATTATTTTTTCTTCGATAAAAAAAACAATCTTATATTTTTCTTGGGAGACTTTTTTTCCTTGTTTTTTTATTTCTCCTCCGGCATAGAATGCGGTCGTGATGGCGGCGAGGAAGCGGATAGCAGTAGTATGACCGAGAGAATTGAGGGAGGTTGGATACACAGTATGAACATGGGGGGGTGTTTTGTTTTGTCGCTTGCTGTGTTGCGTTTGCTTGATCTGCGGGTTGGCTGGCGGTTCTCCTCTCTATCTTCCTGTTTATCTAACTTGTGTTTTTCTTTTTACCTGCGCCTGGTGGAGTTTCTTTTTCAAATTTCTCATTATATTTCTTTCGACATTTTATTCTTCTGTTAATTGATGGAGTAGTGGTTGGATGAATGGAGAGAAAGGGGGGGGGGGGGTAGATTGTATATAGGGAGTGTATATCAGATTAGTTCCTGCCTACTTTTATTATATCTGCCGATATTCCCCCCCTTCCCGGAAGCCTATAAGGCATATCACTCGCTGTGGTACTATGATATATCATACCACCACCGTCAGCAACTCCTGAAGCCCTACGGTGCGTAAGCCTCCCACGCTATATACCAATAATGGACCCGTAGGGCATCGCATGGAGAGAAACCGAGGCGTGGACTCCAACTCGCAGCAGCAGCAGCAGCAGAAGGGGAAGGAGTGCTTGCGCTGAACCGAGAACAGCGAGTGACGTACCATGACTGCAACTCCGCCTTGAATCTTCTTCTCCCTTGCGCAGCAACAGATGATAGCGGCTAAAACCTTACATACCACCACCCGAAAAACCGGCCGGCTAGCCGGTAGATGGATACATGGACGGGCGAGTTCAAAATTCTGGGGTCGTTTCACATAGTATATATCATACTACACAATATAATATACTGTACTGTAGTGTACTGTACTAACACAGCACTATGAGGAAGGCTAGTTAGTTAATACATACATAGCCGGGAAGAAGCTATGCTGCACGGGGTTTCTGTTTTTAAAAGTGGGGTCACCGCTATTGTTTCCCGCTACATACACATGCGTAGTCTTTTTTTTTCTTTTAGTGATAGCTGTTAAAGGGGGGGGGGGGGTAGTAGGTCGTAGCTATGATATAGCTATTTCTTGTGGAAGCATGGGTAAGTGGCGGGGATATTCTTGCAGTCTGCTATCGTGTGGTCTGTAAAAAATAAAAAATAGAAAAAGTTTCCGTCCCGTGACAAAGGGTTCTTTCTGGCCATACCCTCCTCAACCGAGATAAATAAAAAGGGGGAAGAAAAAGAAGAAAAAGACCGACCTTATGTACTAGTTAGGGGAGAGGCAACCCCCCAACGCCCTAATTAGTGTGGGGTGCAATTGTTATTCTCGTCTTCACGGTGTATATAACTGACAACAACGCTCCGTCCGCCATAGCATGGGAGGGTCTCATAACGGGGAGCAAGTGGTCGACGCATCATACCGAGTAATTTTATATATGAAGGACTTACTATAATAATTATGATGCCGTATCGCGGGGGTTGATTATTTCAATTTATGATATACGTACTGTAGGTTAGATCTGGGATTTGGATTTGTGACACATGTGCCGCGAGTGATCACCGGTGACTCGAGGGGATTAGGGGAGGAGAGGGAGGAAGGAAGGAAGGAAGGAAAAGGGTGTGCGTTCCAATGGAATAGAAGTTCATAATGTTAATAATGTAAAATAAATAAAAATTAAAATCTCTGATGGTATAAACGTGTATTGCCGGTAGAGCATGGTTCGATTATTTGAGACTATACGGTAGGGCAGTGAATGTGTGGCATTGGCTTCGCAGCGGGGTGTATGAATAAAACTTATGGTATTTATTACTCTCTACGGGTGGAAAAAACAAAACATATCCACTCGCTCTACCCATCCGCTTCCTCCAAATCAAAGATGTAGAAAATTAAACAAAGAAAGAGATATATGGGAAGAAAAGCAAGATATATATTACAACTATTAGAAAGTCCCGACACTGCTATTGTGCCAATTGGCAAGTAAATGAAACCCACTGCATAGAACTCAATCAGACTGGCTTTGTTTTTCTGTAGCCTCGACCCGGAAGTTCCTTACTATAAAGCAAGGAACGACCGGAGAAGAGTTTTTCAGTATTGTTTAAGCGTATCATCATATGAGTTGAAGATCCCTCAGTACCCACATATTTCCTCCTCTTTGGCCATTTCTCCACTCAATCTATTCTTCCCCTCCATCTATTCCTCCCCGGACGAGGGGGGAGGCTCTCAACCCGGACGAGGGGGGAGGCGGAGGAGGGGAGGCTCAACCCGGACGAGGGGGGAGGCGGAGGACGGGGGGGGGGAGGCTCAACCCGGACGAGGGGGGAGGCAGAGGACGGGGGGGGGGAGGCTCAACCCGGACGAGGGGGAGGAGGAGGACGGGAGGGAAGGCTCAACCCGGACGAGGGGGGAGGCGGAGGACGGTGGGGTACGGCGGGGACGACACAATGTCGTTCGTCCTAGACTACTCAGTCAATAACACTGATTCCTCCACTTCCCCACCAACCAGCCGTGTTGGATTTTTGCTGATTCGTGCTTCGATTGTCGTCCTTTTGTTGCTATGGTCCTTGGGTCCTATGGTCCTGGGATTGTTGTCCTTTTGGTGTTATGGTCCTTGGGTCCTTGGATTGTCGTCCTTTTGTTGCTATGGTCCTTGGGTCTTTGTCGTCCTTTTGGTACCCCC
>Ga0307509_10000502_pt1 | contig 66391 bp, 97 predicted proteins | sample 10_EM_MG_FD_202245 | JGI IMG/M metagenome (GOLD analysis project Ga0307509, IMG submission 202245) | Populus trichocarpa ectomycorrhiza microbial communities from riparian zone in the Pacific Northwest, United States - 10_EM | ecosystem: Host-associated > Plants > Roots > Unclassified | place...
ATTACCCCGTTTCTTGTACATAATTTCCTTTCAGTCTCATAAGCCTAGATACATTTGGGTGGGAGAAAACACTTACCAGGGAATACTCCCCGCACTCCGTTTAGTCGCCCAGTCCACCAATCTTCAGTGCTCTGCGTCTTTTCTACTAGCTCAATTCTATCCCCCGCATTAAAAGACAAGTCTCCGTCGGCCTATGAAAAAGAAAATCAGACAGATTATGCGTTGCGGGATGCGGCTTACTTGAGCAGCGAAATCATACAAGGCCACCACGTATTTGATTTGGGGAGACGGTTTAGGCTTTGGTTTCAATGGCGGCGGCGGGGGTGGCGCTCGTTTTGTCGCCGCAACAGTCGAGGCCGAGGCACTTGACCCACTGCTGAAAGAAGGTGTATATGGCGGTGGTGGCGCGGTTTGTGGTGAATTTGATGGCGGTGGTGGCGGCGTTTTCTTGTATCCAGCTGAGGATACAGATCTAGTGGGCGGCGCTGAGGCCCTTAAACTGGAACCTGAGGCAACCGACGCCGCCATAGATGGCTGACGACCCAGACCAGTTTGGTTATTTTGAGCACGCGTTTGCTGAACCAACCGTGCTGTCAAATAGATATCTCATTAAGTAGGCGGTCGGAAATATAATGCAGAGACTTGCAAACTGAAACAATGCGCTTAATGATCCCCAGATTTTCGATGACACTCCATGCATCTGTGCGCTTCGATTCGTAATCTTGGGCTATCTGTGCGCCGGGAACATTGGAAACATCAAATTTTGATTCGTCCGCAAAGCTATTCATTTTTTCTAGTAGCAGATAGTAGATATTGAGCCTGAAAAGAGCATTCAAGTATTTCGGTCCACAGCCAAAAGAAGGTACCCACTGCATATAGAAAAATGAGTTGAATAAGGGATCTATGAACTGCGTAGCGAGCATCATGAAGCGAGGAAAGTCTTGCTTTAATGCATTGTTGATATATTCATACTCATTCGTTGCAATTTCAAAATCTTGTTCCAACTACCGAGATGATGAATAATGAAGATTGCATCTGATATGAGCCACTCGCCTTAAAAAGGTTCTTCTCGTCAGACAGAGATTTTTCTTTCTTATCTCTCAGTTTTATGAGTGCGTTGTTGAATCGATCATAGTCAGTTAACTGTGCATGTATCAATGGAAATATTTCCTAGGCACGAAGACTTTTCCGGACATACCTTGTGATCTCTCTTCGTTATACTTTTGCGGATAAGCTTCATGACGGCTTGCAACTCTTTTGCAGGGCCGGCGATCCTAGTGTCGATAAGCTCTAGTTCTGGACCAATTAACTCCCTTAATTCTTGCATCGCGGTTTCATATTTGATGACGTTCCGAATAGTATGGGCAGCATCGGGATGCTTTCCAATGAGGTCGAATTCACCCGCAATTGGTTGGAAGATGACGCTGAAGTGACTCGAAAAACTCGCTCCGGCGGTAAATAGAGCTGCACAAGTTGACAGTGCATAAGTTTCCAAAGAAATGATAGTGGAGAGGAAGGATATCAGGGGCAAATCAGTTACTCTTCTGTTTGTGAGATGAGTCCATACATGTCACACCCTCGCTGAATGCTTTAGTATCCTTGATGAGTTTCTCTGCGGCTTGTTCCAATGAAGTGAAATGGCGCTGATAATCGTCGAATTCCGGATCGGTAGACTCTGTGCATCGTGTAAAACGTTGTGGGATGAATGGTCAAGGTTTGCCGATCTGCGAGGAATGCTTTCACTCACTCTTTGCCATTCCAATCTTGCTCGTCACAGCGAATGGCGTTCTGTTGGAAGACTTGGGTCAGTGGGAATGAAAATTTTATCATATGGACATAAAATACCGCGCCAATGCCTTTCCGATCCCCTTCATGGTTGCGATAGAGAATACGCTTAAGGCTTCCGCACCGCTTTAGAGTTCGCCTAGGGGTTTGAGTTCCCACGATGTTATGACTTTGGGTTGGGCGGCACCATACATATAACAAGCAGTGCACTGTTCACTGCGCTGACACTGGATGACGTCACGTGAATAAATTCAAAAATGACGGCACCGACTTGACTTGACTCTTTGAGTTCCCATCCATCTCTCGCTCTTTCACTGATCCTTTATAGACACAACAAATGTCCAAAATTCAGCAACCTTCCAACCAAATCAAGTCAGTGATACTTGTGATCTTTCAAGCTTCATACTAATTCTTTTGCAGACTTACCAATGTCTCTATAGTGCGACTGAAGAAAGGGGGGAAGCGCTTCGAGGTGAAATTATACGTTCTTTGTTCTGTGGTTATTCCTTCTCATAAGGAGCTAGATTGCGTGCTACAAGAACAAAGTACAGGAGTGGAGAACGGGGGTGTATGTCTTCAAAAGCCACAACATCGATCCTTCCTCATTACCGTTGACAGAGAAACAAATCTTGATGACGTGCTCCAAATCAACAATGTCTTCGTAAATGTATCAAAAGGAGAAGTTGCGAAGAGTGGCGATTTGCAGAAAGCCTTTGGCAAGATTGGTATCTCTGATATTGTAAAGGAGGTGCGCCGGTTGGTCCATTTCGTCGTCCGCTTACTGATTGACCTTCCTCTAGATCCTCAAGAAAGGGGAAGTCCAAGTGGGAGAGAAAGAAAGGGACCATGACCTTATTTCCTTACGGAAGGAAATCGCCACTTTAGTAGCTGAGAAATGCGTCGATCCAGCAATGCAGCGCCCATACCCTGTCGGCATGATCGAGAAGGCGATGGCAGAGGCGGGCTTCAGTGTTAAACAGAACAAAAATGCAAAAAGCCAGGCATGCACCTCATCTTTTGCGCTCGAGGTTACCTGTTGGAAACTTACTTTATTTCCAAAGGTCTCCGAATGCATCAAGCTCCTTCAAAGTGACTCCAATCTCCCAATACAAAGAGCACGCATGAGGATCAAACTTTCATTGCCAATCGTTGATGCTGAAAAACTCCGCACAAAGGTCCTTGAAGCTGCAGAAAAGGTGGAACAGGATGCGACAGGCCTGACTGACTGGGAGATTGTGAGCGCTCACATTTCTAATTTTTTCATGCAGTGACAGAGTACCGGCAGACCATGCTTATTGACCCAGGACAATTCCGCCTCATCAATGAGCTCTTGCAAAAGGAATGCAAGGGCCGAGGTCGATTAGAGACATTGTCGTTTGCTGCGACTTTGGGTCCAAGCACGTCGTAGAGTCGTAGAGGGTTTATTGTTAACCTCATACCTACCATTTCATGGATCCTTGTTACCCTCTCGAGACTGAATTCCAATGGATTCTGGTGTGAGCAATGAGTCATATAATACAAGTTCACAGGTTGACATCACTAAGAATCAGTGGTCGTACAACGCGGCCCCAGTTCTCCTCCCAAGTACTCCACGTCCAGGTGTCCTGTTCTTTGGTAGGATATTGTTTGGGTATATGAGGGTTGGAAGGGATTAGAGGTTCATGTGGAAGTTCAGCCAGGCCTAGGGTGAGGGAATGCAAGGCAGGGGCAGTCGGAAAAGATAAGAATAATTCCTTCAGCAATAAAAATCAGCCGAAGGTTCCAGTAAAAGGGAAGGTGATGCAACATACTTCAAGTTGCAATGCTAACTGGGAGGCAGTCTGGAATACAAGGCCATTTTTTCCATTCTTTACCAGTTCATTCAAGCTAATGTGTGCAGGTCGATTAATCTTACCATGCCCCCAGAAATAGAAGTGCCAAGCAAAGAGCGGATAAGAGACCCACCAAGCAAAATCTAGTGCGCAAACAGGAAGACCACACCCAAACATATCTACGACCTTCATGGGCAAATCGAGCTCCGAGGAACTGGAGTGCAGGGAGACACCTAAGTCGGCGGATCCTATAGGAAGTCATTCTATGGGTTAGAGAGTTGAATGACTACAGGATGGACGAATTACCGAGAAGAATAGGGTAATCCTCCGCCTCGAGCCACAAACTAATGCATTTTACCCATCCCCATGTCTCTTGCAGCTTTCCGACATCTTTCATATATTTTTCTTGAAGAGGTCCCTTTCCAGTCAAAATGACCAAGAGTTTTGGTAAATTTCCATCGGTGCTCCTAGAATCCGTTGGTAGCTTGGCGGTAATTTCCCGTGCACGACTTTCATAGATCCGGAGTGCTTCCAGCAAGATAGTGAAATCCTCATCAGGGGTCCAGGAAGTACTGGAAACAAGGAGGGCAGTTCTATCAGGTCGTGACGTCGGCATCTGGACCTCACTATAGGTTGATTCATGCTTAATGGGTGATGGCAAGTTGTCCTTGCGGCGCGACGCGGGTTTTCCCGATTTCGACAAAGTGTGTGTAAATGCAGTGGAATAGGGCGGATTCGCTTCAGGCAGGAAGTGATCGAGTGATTTCTGCGATGAGAGGACAGGTTGAAGTTTACAAAATAACTGGGACATAGATAATGAGTTGATGATGTTTTCTTCCTGCTTGAAGACCTACTTCGTGAATTTCCTGAGTAGAGGATCTATGAAAATGCTGGGGGGGTCTATCGTACAGGACAACTTGATGACCTCTTTTAATTAGGACACTAAGCCAATGATTTGGTCACTGGGTTTGAGTGCTTACTGTAGGTTCCATTCTTTCGCAAGAAAATCGCGCATAGCGCGTGTAACAAACAGGTGAGCATATGCCGAATAGCCAAAGATTCTTTCGAAGCTAAGAGGGTTTAGGTGTGGCATGTTGAGATAGTTTAGGGGAGTCACCTTTTAGCTATTCGTACGAAGATGTGATTTTTGCCTAGCTTCAAGGAAAGGATGCTATACCCTAGGTTATGCCAGTCTATAATGACTCTGCTACCGCGAATTCGCCCCACCAGCTGGACAAGCGCGAGAGTCGGGATACTAGGAGGATTCTGTGAGCTTGTAAGCTTCGGAAGGCATTATATGGAATAACAGATGAACCTGCACAAGTATGAATTCTGGAGGCACGTCGATCCATAATAAGAGGAATAAGATACTGATAACTTGATGCGCAACTTTTATGGGAGCAAGTACGACGAAAGGCAGGATATTCAAGAGTGTTGGAATCTCGGGTAAATGGTGCAACTGCACCCTCGGCAAACGCTCCAAAGCTGGAATGGGTTTCGAACCTGTCGAGAAATCAGAAGCGCCAAAACGAAGAAAAACGCGTTGCACACCTCCATAACCAATCAAGTCAGTCACGAAACCATTCTCTGCGAAACTTTGGGCATGGTACATCATTCTGGGGCTACGGCCAATGTCGCCAAGGACCAAGATGGCGACTGAACGCAGAGAATGCTGGTTTCGAGGGCGAAATGTCTTCCAAGTGAACCAGATCAGCGAGATGAAAGAAAAAGAGAGGAGGAACTGAATTTCGCTCATTGGTCGTGGCAAGAGGCAAACTGTTATACTTGTAATTACCTTTCATCGACGTCACACCTCATCACATGCAGCTGGCTCACACTTCTCTTGCTTCAAGACTTTTGTCATGACTTCCTCTTCCACTCTCCGTTCGCTGGCAAAAAATGTCATGAAAGGCTCGAGTTCATGTATTTACACCCAAACCTCTACTCGTGCCTTCAGCACCGTCTTTTCCCGCCAGAGAGTACTGTTCAGTTCACCGCGTTCACCGCGAATGCACCACATTCCTCTCACAATATACCCTTCCATAAGTGAGTCCCTCTGGTAATATTTGTGTGGATGATTCTTAAAATACATTATAGAGCGCTCCATGTTCATTCAGACGGAGACGACACCCAACGAGGATTCTCTCAAATTTATTCCAGGTGTTCCGGTGATGGGCGAGGAAGGAACCGCCGAATTTCTTGACATACGAGCAGCTTTGGCATCACCATTGGCCATCAGGCTAATGGGTATAGAAGGAGTGTCTACCGTCTTCTATGGCCCTGATTTCATTACAGTATCCAAGGACTCTGAAAATACCTGGTCGATCGTCAAGCCCGAAATTTACTCTCTTTTAATGGAACATTTTTCTTCGGGTCAACCTTTGTTCCGAAGTGCCGAAGAACGAGAGAGGGCTGGTCCGCAGGATACCCGCATCCTTGATACCGATTCTGAGACGGTGGCCATGATAAAAGAGTTACTGGAAACCAGGGTCCGGCCCGCCATTATGGAAGACGGTGGCGATATTGAATATCGAGGCTTCGATGAAAATGGTACTGGATTGGTCAAGGTAAAACTTAAGGGAAGTTGTCGAGGCTGTGAATCGAGCTCTGTCACCCTCAAGAGCGGAATCGAGCGCATGTTAATGCATTACATCCCAGAGGTCAAGGGTGTTGAGCAGGCAAGATCGATTCTCTATTCGCACTACAGCGAAATTGACTCTCCGTTAGGTTCTAGACCCCGAAGAAGAAATATCTCTGAGCGAATTCTCGAAGCTCGAGAAGAGACTTTCGCACGAAGAGAAACCAAAACACTCGAGGTGAATGGGATTGGAATCCACCTTAATATTTTTCTAATGGCTATCTAGCATGGCACAATATATGTCTGTTTAGATCAGTGTATGTACATAGTAAACTTAATAATCAAGATTTTCCTATTGGCAAAATTCTGCTGCCAACATAATTGTCACATGAGCAGCTTGGCCTCATAAAGCTGGACCCCAAGCTGGACCTCTCCTCTGATAAATTTCCTTCTCTCATTGACACTCTGAATGATGGTAGCTCTCTCGGTTTCCTGACCATACTCATGATTACGAACTATTTGATATAGGTCTATGTGAATAGCAAGAAGTTTGCCTGGTAAGGATCCTGGTGCACAACTCTTCTTCGTTAACTCATTCTACTCCCGCAGCGAATCTTGCATCAAAGGACACAGATCATCCTCTTGCCATCATACGGATCGACCGCTTTTCGAAATTAAGAAGAAGGGTCGACCAGTATCGCAATGTGTCAAGTGTCGGGAGCTACGACAGTCAAAGAAATTTCATTCTAAGTGCACCTGTAATCACAGTATCGAAGAAGCTCCGGCAATGCAACCTCTAGCAGCTTCGTCTGGAGCCAAGAGTACGCGTTTCTACAACAAATGCTGTTAGCTCCTGACCTTAATTTCAGCGAAACGATTTATACCTATTGTTCCTGCGCTACCAAACGGATTGCGGGATGTTTTGGGTCGTTCTCGTTCTTCCCAGTTATTTCCCGTTGACTCACGGCAGAGAGGTGAGCATCTCAATACTTTAATGAAAACTAATCGCCTGATGACTTTTCAGTTGACTCTCTGCTTAATCCATGCGATTGCAAGACCTTATGGAACTGCCAATGTGACTCCAAAACTACCAGTTCATCCGTGCCTGCTTATGCCGCGAAGGCTACGGATGCCCTTTCCACACTTGCTCATGCTGCTGCCACAATGAACAGCTGCTGTGGTGGCCCTTCTCCGACAGACGCTGGGCCCTCCGCATACCAAAAAACGTTGGCCGCAGGCAAAGAAATACCCCGGTCGCGGTCTCCCAATGGCCCTCTAGTTCATTCTTCACATGAGCGCCAACAGAAATATCCAAGCTACTCTGTTCCTACCCCTGGACCGGACCTCGCTCCGATCCTCTATACGTCTTTTCCATCATCCCCTCTGGCTTCAACTTCATTACCCGATTTTCCCTCTATGCCTCCCATGAGCGAATTCACTTCTTTCGCTGGGTCTGGATGCACTTGTGGTGTCAAGTGTGCCTGCCCAGGCTGTGCGGAGCACCAGAATAATTCTTTCACCGGTCATGAACGGCGAGATTGTGCGGACGGATGTGGAACATGTATCGACCCCAGCCTCGCTACGGTCTTGCCAAGTTTTGATGATTCTCAAGCTGGGACGAGTATCCTGGACCGCTTTTTTGCAACAGCTGCTGCTCTCCCCCCACCCCCAACCCATCGCAAAATCTCATCCTATTGTCTTGATCCAATGAATACGACTGTTTATTCAACATCGATGGGCCAACACATTTTTCCTTTTGGATCTGTCAATCTTCCAAAGTTGGAATGCTGCGGAGGTCAATGCAATTGTCCTGATGGGCGATGTTGTTGCAGAACTTCTTGTATGGGATGTTGCAGAACTAGTGTTAGCCAACCGATTGGGTCTTCGACAGAGGAAATCGATCCATAACATTTTTGGACACATCTCTTCTTTTTTTCAGGAATGTTGGGCATCGCATTGATTATTCATATCACCTCTTATCGATATGTCATTCTGTTTCCCCTATGTAAACTATTTTACAAATCTTTCAGTGATTACATTGCTTTGGAAATGGGCAGTGCAGCACATTAACCATATGAATGGAGATCAATGTTCAAGTTTCTTGGCGCCAAAAGGTATCCGACTGGTAATTAGACGCTGATATATGTATGATCAACGACAGATATAAGATAAAATAAAAGATGCTTTATGACTCACGTATCATCTGGACATAAAGTGCACGAGTAGTTGAGAATAGGTTTGAAAGGGATGTCTAGATTAGCACTTACCATCATAGTGGAATAATGTCTTTGAAATCGTTAGAGCGCTTGAAAGCTAATCATGATTGGGGCTCACCTTCTTGGGGTTTTCGGGAGCATTTCGCACGTATCGGTCATTGTCAGTCGGTCTGAACATATATACGAAACCTCAGCAAAGGCCTCTCAACTATGGCGAGGTTTAATACCGTTCTTTTTTCTTTTCAAGGGATAAGATCGGGCCTTAGAACCGTGATAACCACATAGACCTCACCTTACAAGATGCGAGCATACTCTGCAGAGTGACGCATACCGCGATAACACTGAGAACGGGTGACCATTCATTGCCTAGAATAGACGCGCATATCTGCATCGAGAAAAGGACACTCGATCGATGAGGACACTCTTGGAAAGGGTGGATGTGGATTATCCTTACATGTCCGTTGGAGTACACGTGCTGTCGATAATATGTCAGCATCTACACTGAGATGAGAGTGGTAAGGCTGAAACGAACAGGATGAATAGGTGACTCCTTCCCGCCTGTCACTACAAACTGAACGGCTGGAGAAGAAATGGGGTATTGTGCATCGAATCTGAACTGAAGAGTGTAGATTTCGCCCTGGTAAGATGAAGGCTTCATGATCAGAACATGATAACAAGGGAATGGATGTTCAGAACGCACCTGATACAAGGAATCCCCCATGACTTCTATCGTAAATAGCCATCTTGTAAAGTCATTGGCCTCGAGTAGCGTAATTCCTGGATATAGGTAAGTTGAGCGAAGCGTAAATCGGCAACAGCAGCAACAGGACTCACCAACAGGGCATCCTTCAGCCTGAATTTCTCGGAGTTCTTTGGCGAGGCGTCTTGCAGAAATAGAAGCCATATATATAGAGAGAGAGAGGATGAATTAGACTTGGGTGGACATGATAGATTCAAATCAGGCAAATGCCAATTGGATGGTGAATGGCCACAGCCAAACATCACCAAATACTATGTTTATAAATTTGCTGTGATGGCAGCCTGGTTTTTTTTTGCCTCCCCACCTTAGAGTCACCTGTTGTCAATAAGGACCTTACAGGCGCTCGTGGAGAGGCAGAGCATCCTCCAGTCATACACGTTACTATCGAAGGTTGTTATTACCTCTAAACATCCTTACGCATGAACCTGTATGATACACTTGTCATTCAATTGTTCCCTTCTGCTGTTTTGGCGTCATCCACCCGTCGATCTCTGTCCACGTTTATGTCGTCTAAAATCTTCCTAGCTCCGGTTTTGATCAAAATATTTGCCAGTTTCGTCCCAAGTTGCTCAGCGTCCTCCACCGACTTCACAACTTCCTTCAGTGTATGCTGAACGTGGTCTTTTCCATCAACACCAGTGACACATCCTGTCAATGTGAGAACCTCCCCGCCTTCCCCAGCAACGAGTTCACTCGCAACCCCAACTGGTACGCTGCATCCCCCTTCAAGGACCCGGAGGCATGCTCGCTCTGCCTTGCATTCCCACGATGTTTCCCGATGTGTTAGCTTTTTGCAAAGTTCGATGGCTTCAACGTCATCGCTTCGAACTTCAACCGCCAGGGCCCCTTGAGAAACTGCATGGTAAAGTGTCGGCGGTGGTATGTCTGATGATATCCGATCTCCCATTCCCAGGCGCACAAGACCAGCTTTGGCTAGGATCAGGGCAGCATAAGGTCCATCTGGTGCGTCCAACTTGGCAAGCCGGGTGTTTCTGCGAAAAGAGAAGTGAAAAATAGGCTTTCTTTTCATGATTTAGGCCTACAAATTGCCGCGCTGAAAGAGATGATTGATTAGTTTGAAAATATGGCTACATCAAATTAACTCACCACATCCATGAATTCGAGTTGCGGGAATTTGCGTTTCAGCTGCGCAACTCTTCTCACACTACTGGTTCCGATAACGCTTCCAGCCGGTAGGTCCTCCATAGTTTTCCAGTTTTCACCTTGCTTAATAACAAGGCTGTCAACTGGATTCTCCCGTTTTAGAATGGCTCCCAAGACACAGCCACTAGGCAGGGTTGTCGGGACATCTTTTAACGAATGAACGAGCATATCAACATGATGTTCTTTCAAGGCAACCTCGAGCTCTTTGGTCCAGAGAGCCTTTCCACCAAGGAGATAGAGTGCTTGAGACTGATTCTTGTCCCCAGCTGTCGCCATGAATGAGGTGGTGAAGGAGGGATTCGAGTTGTCATTAGGAGGGAAAGATTGCTGGAGGGTGTCCAAGACAATGTTTGTCTGTATCTGGGCAAGTTGGGAAGCTCTGGATGCGAGTATAAAGGTGCGGGGCATATTGGTAGAGAGGATAGAGACAGATACTCTGTGCCACTATTGATTTCAATTTAGCCTAATCTCGGGCCGAGACCGACCGATCACACCCGTAAAGAGAATCTAGATAACGACTTTATACAGCTTTAGTTAAAATAACTACAGAATCAGACCAATAGCGCTGTAACGAGTACCATAAGACAGACAACCGACTTAAAGTAGTAGAATGAGGGAATAACCGTTACAAATGTGGATGGGCAAATAAAAAGTGTTGGTCACAGGAAAGCATGAAAACAAATGGTCGAGAAAAATGCCGTTTGCAAAATACAATTCAGGATGTGGTATGATGGATCGGAAATGTCGAGGGGGCATGGTTAGACGAGCATGTGAACAACAATCAAAATGTATGTACTAGGGTAGATTTTGGAGGTATCAAATGTGCAAGAGACACATTGAAGTTAGGAGTCGATTAAACGGATGATAAGTTTGCAGAAAGCATTCATGAAGTCCACGTATCCGAAAAAGATGATGAAAGAGTGTTTACATTCCGTAACCGAATGCCGAACGTTGGTAGGGATCGTTGAGTGGACCCGAAAGTGCCCCACCAAAGCCAGGGAGGCTTGCAAAAGACGTAGTTGGGAATGATGAAGTGTGAGAATGTTGTTGAGGTACCCCTTGGTTATGGCTGGAATTTCCCTGAAGAACATATCCGTCGATAGACTGCGGCTGCAATGTATGCATTTGGGCATTAAGATGAGATTGTCCAAAGCCTCCCTGCCCTGGGAGGGAGTACAACGCATTCGTCGAGCCATAGACATCCGCCAAAGGGTTCGCAGAAAGACCTTGAGGCATATGGCGACTAGGTGTGTGGGGAGTTCCAATCCCTTGATTAGTAAGTGCCATATTGACAAGTGCTTGTTGGTTTGGGAAACCGCTGAAATGGTCCATTTGTTCTCGCTGAAGTTTATTTTGGATTCGCTTGCCGTACGGCGTGTTGCGGATCAGAGGAAGCACAGGGCGAATTCCCTCCACTAAGAGGGCTCGCTGAGCTGGATCGGCGTAGTCCAAAGCGGTCTACGTTGGCAAATAAGGAGTCAGGTATGTGGAGCCTTGTGTATAATAGAAACTTGCCTGAACGCAGTAATTGCCATAGGAGTCTCGCAGCAATTTCTCAAGGCGAGAGCGATTCAAAAGTTCTTCAATGAGCATCTTACGTGTGCTGTGCTCTGCCACTCGAATGCACTGGACAGAACTCAGAGGCTCGAAATGAAAAAGACAAATGAAATGCAGATGCATACCTTTTCAATAACATTGGAACTGAATTTCTGAACTGAGAGCGCACAAACATTGCCAGCAAACTGGCGGATAACACCATCGCTGAACCTGTTGTCGTTGAGATCTAAGATATATTGCACAACCTAGCCAATGGTCAGAATATCGCCCGAAAATACTATGAAATATTCTTACATAGTTGCCATAGGGATCCTGGACAAGAGTAAGAGCGTTATATGTAATCTCATTTACAAGTTGTGCGCGCTGCATCTCCGATGCGTGATCAATGCATCGCTGCAAAACGCAGCAACCATGGCGATGGGTTGCGACCTCGACGCAGTTGGCGGCAACGGCATTGTAGATGAACTGGCCAAACGACAGTCAGATAATGTGCAATAGCACGGCGAATCCCTCCTGACCTGATTGTCTTCGGGTGCAAGTTTGTTCAGACACTTTTGTATGACGTGGTTCCCGTTTAGGTCTTTAATAAGAACAACAACATGGAGGCTAAGTGCGAGTATGATGGAATGGATCTGAGCATTGTATCGATGATCAGTCTGCTATTCATTTGTAAGTTTGAAAAAATAATATATATGCTGAGAGAACTTGCCTGGCGACGAGTTGATAAAAAATCGATCATTTTTTGAACAGCCCGAGTGCCATGCATATTAAGCGAAATATTGACAAGGTCCTGGGCAACAGATTCACAAATCACGTTCCGCTGCTCATCTGTGGAAAATTCCAGGAGCTTTTGGCAAAGGTAGTTACCAAAAGGATCTGGGAGGCAATTAGAAACATTCATTTGATATTAGAACGTCACCGACCAGTCATGAGATCCGCAAAGTGGCCAAAGGTTTCTCGAAATATCATATCCCGGTGTTCAGGAACTCCTTCCTCAAGTTTCTTTTGCAAATATCGGCACCCGTGCTGGTCTTTGCACAAAGCAGGTATTTCCCCTTGGAGGTCTTCGATTCGGGTGCCAGTAAATCGATTAACTGAGATGTAACATTGAGTTGAAGGTGAGGTCAACGAAAGATAAGCCTACATTCTCGATCTATGTCACCTCGTTTGTGTTTAGGACCATGTAAACCATTCATTTTGCTGTCAGCACCGGAGTTACCACGACTTGCCAAGCCAAGACCATATCGAGACCCGTTTTGAGAGGAATATAGGCTGTTGGGTGCGGTGGCATTACCATTGGCAACTACGCTGGGAGGATTGACATTTGGTCGACCAGCTGCCTCGAAGCCGTATGTGTTGAAACGGGTGTTATCAACACTACTGTTAATTCCATAGATCGAATCATACTATCGGCATCACATAAATGACTGACAAAAGGAAGAGGCGGACACGAACGTACATCATCGCGCCCCGTAGACTGAATCGAGTTAAAGGTCAAAGAACCATTGTCGTATGGCCCCGTAGGAAGACGAGAAAGTGACGCTTGCAAATCAGTGGCATTAAGAGAGTTCTCTGGAATCTGATGGGAGTTCGGTGTAGCAATGCGACCACTCAACGCTTGGGTATCCGGAGTGTGTGGTGTGCCAGGTGTCTTCAACAAATGAGGCGCGTTCGCAGGAATTCCTAGAGGAGTGGCTGGAACTGATCGAGTGGTAGCAGATAGGCTATCAAGTAAACTATGAGGTGATCCTCGACGCGACGCAGGACCTGCGTTATGTGCGTGCGTTGGTCCTTGACTCTGCTGTGGAATAAGAGGAGAGGCTGAATCACCTAACATCTTGTTATTGACGTCGTCTACTGGGGCAGATAGAGTCAAATTAGGGTTCGTGACAGTGCGTCGGTCCGTCCTGGGTGCAGAACCTTCCGGTCCACGAGGATTACTAGTGAATTGAGGCCACTCTGATGATTTTTCTCGCGAGTCAAGAGCCCTGCTTGCAAAATGTGTACGCGGAGAGGTCTGAGAAATGTGCGCCAGATCTAACGCAGCAGAAGCAACCGATATCTATGGGGATAAATAAGTTAGGATGATTCAGATGAAGATAATCACAACAGGGACCGACCTTGCTAGGGTATGAGTTATGATACTTGTCATCATCGGAGGTTGGGAGATTTCTCATGGCGTCTGAGTATATAATGATAAGGAAATAAAGCATGGAAAGGAAAATCTGAAGGCTCACTGTGCATTTCTTGATCCAGTTGTTCATCAAGCATCATTCCCGCGTTGTAAGTGCTTGCATAACGCGCACCTTCATCGTCTCCATAGCGTCCATTTCCTCTTAGTAAAATGGAGGCCGAGATAGGAGCTGGGACTGGAGACGCGCGGGTAGAACGATCGCCTGCCAGAGATAACCCCTGGATATGGACTGCAAGCTCTTCGTCATGGCTGCTCGCGGATGTCCTTCGACTAGCTGGCATGCTTTTGGCACCGGCAGGGCGGGTAAAACTATGACCATTAGCAGCCTGACCTGTGATGAGGTCGGGCGATAGATTGACTGAGGGAGCATAGGTGACTGATTTTCGTTTATCGGTTGCAGTTCCGACAGCTATTGAGGCAAAAGATTGGTGTCAACAAATATTTACGGATGGACGACGAAGGTCTTCACCAAGCTGAGTATTCACACGGGGAGGAGTTGTTGGGGCGGACACGGCAAGATGCTGAACACCCCCATTCCCGTTTGGCTCATAAGGAATGCTGAGAAGCTCTTGGGCTTGTTTTTGCTCGAGGGCACGCATTTGATCCTCGAAAAGTTTGCGTTGAAGGAGACGTTGTCGTTCATGTTCGATACGTTTTAATTCGACGCGCTGGTCGGACATATTAGTTGGACTGAACAATAGACATATAATTTAAAAAAACGCCTACCGCCGACATATCGGGCATATTACTTCCCAACCTCGCGGCCTTATAAAGCCTGGTGAGTGTGCTGTGCCACCCAGAAGGAAGGCGACTTACGGAATCTGCCAAGTCCAGAAATGCAGGAGGACTCTTCTTTCTTTCGTCGGAGGAGGGGTGATTATCAGTAGGCGAGATAGTATTTTCCATAGTGTTCATTTTCGCAACTGAGCTGCTTGTATCTTTTGAGGGTAGTGAAGGACAGGAAAAAAAGGAAAGAGATTTCTGCGGGAATAGATCGACGAGGGAGCAATTTGCACGAAACGATTCCTGAGGGTGGTCAATTCAGTCAAGGGGATTTCCTCGACCACCGTCCATGCACTAACCTGTGAACTGGTTGGAGCCTGTCTTGGGGATTGATGGTACAATGCGCCGAGCTAGACGAGGGCTGAGAGGAGGACGGTGAAAGGAAAGAGGAGGACCAACTCTTGTTACCCCAGGTGTTGAACAAAGAAGGCAGGAAGAGAATGGTTGAGAAGGTTGTCGACTTGGAGAATATAAGTACTGGTCGTAGAGTGCGCTACGTTTTGGTCCCTGACCTCAAATCCTCGGCAATTCCCCTCAAATTTTTCAACTCCGGTCTCAAGCGAACCTTCCCTTGAAAACTTCCATCCTCTCCCCGAGTCCCTTGACGTACCCCGCCTAGCGAAGGCGGAGAGGCTCAAAAAACCAGCGTCATCATTAAATTCATTGGGCAACTGTGCTGTGTCTGTTCCAACCTTGTGATGATCAAAAATTAACACCCCAAGCTTACGCCCAGCCGTGCAAACTTTTGTTACTGTCAATCTTTTTCGTAAATAACATACTTTTTTTTCCGTCACCTCATCAGAGCCGATCAGACTTAGCCTCGACCCTGTGGGGTGCAAAATACCCTGATGCTCGCACACTTGCCTTTAGGATGTCTTGTGTGTTTCTCGCCTGTTGCCATCGCGATAAAAACATACGAAGTGGATCGACATGAAATGCATGCAAAAATGCGCTGTAGTTCTTGACTATGTAGATACCGGCAAGCGAGCATGGTTAGCCTTCGGGTCCCTCCACCGTTGAATAAATTTCTGGCCCTTTATTAGCACGGAGCGTCATTCTATCGATTTCATCAGTTTCGAAACCACTGTTTGAGCCCCCCTCGAAATCTTCAACGCAAGCGGCTCCTGCCGCGTATTGAGCTTCAGACACTGTTTTGTCTGATGATTGACTTGTTGAAGGGTACCGTGCCCGAAGAAAATCAGTAAAGGGGACGAATCCCAGGAAGGACTTAGCCTTGCGAGATTCATCAGACAGAACAGCTGTGGGTGTAGTTGCCCCGCTCGCGGTCGGTGTCATACCTTCCGGACCAGTATGGCTGAGGGCTGTACGAGAGGCTTTGGGAGTTTGCACGTCGTTCTCGATCGGGGAAGCCTCGGCAGCGGAGGGTGTTTCCAAACCCGGCGTCGAGGACACGGGAGAGTACGTCCGGCGCGTAGGCCTGCCTCAGAGTCAGCATACTTGCGAGAGAATCACTACGTAAAGCTCACTGGTATATCTGGCTGCTATCGTGGCTGAGCGTTAGGAGGAGGTTTTTTAGATTTGGCAGAGTGTGGCGAATATCAAGGGCCCTGAGATCTCGCTCTGCCATGAGCTTCAAGTCTTTTATGTCAAAGAGTTAAAATCAAATCTGCGATGAGAACACTAACCATCTCTAAATCTTTATTCAACAAGAAAACACCGTACTCAAATCGGTAGGTATCTACTCCCCTTGAAAAAAGGGGAAACCTAGATGCAACTTGTTAACTAAACAGACATTGATAACAGAAATCATGAATCCGTACATTCGAGGCCCTACCATGCCTGAAATACCGTCTTTTATCAAGCTGCGACTTCCTATGCAAGTTACAGGATACACCAGGGCTTGGCCGGTGTACGCAGCCAGAATCTGTATGGTCTGCGCAACGTATCCAAGGGCTGTAGCCACCGCTTCCTCTGAGATTTCTTTGTGTTCTGGCATTGTCAAAGGTGGTGCAGGGTCATTTGCGGTGATCGGAATGGGCAAAGGTACGTCTAATATTGTAAAGAGGAGATCTGGAGGAGACAGTAATTCAATGGGAAATATTGTGGAAAGAATGGACAGTAGATTGCTCCGTATCAAGCGTAACCTCCGATGGAGATTTGTAAGTTGATTCCTGTCGAGAACACTTGTAAGCTAAGTTGAAAGCAGGTTCAGGAATGCAAAACTCGCCGCTCTTCCTCAGTTTGCAGTTCTATCTCGATATCAAATTCGAGGGCAATCCTGGCAGAGTCAAGAAGTCTGGCTCTCAATTGTAAGTTCTGGGTTCGGTCCAGAAGTTCTTTCCTCTCTTTAACAGATCGTAGATCAGTATCGCCTCAGCATCGCCTTGCCACCATTTGTAGGCGTCTTACTTTTCGCAGATTGGGAGATTACGATGCTATGATTTGCAGCTAACTCCCGAATCCTAGCTTCTCGTTCATTTATTTCCCGCCTCTGGATTGGGATGATGAGAGCAACCGAAAAGCGAATCGAGGCACATACGAGTGGAAAGACCATGTCATTCTCGAGGAGACCATCAATCTTACGGACTATTTCACTCTGAGATGCTTCGTTATCCAAAATACAAGACTGGAGCGTCACGAGTCTAGCAAGGCTTCAAAATGAGCGGGGGAAGAGGCGATAAGAGTAGATCCACACTTGAACAGTTCTGCCCATCCAGCGGATTTTACACTATCTTCAGAATCCACTGATGTGCCTGTTGTATGATGACGTCTTCTCTTTGAAAGTGGTAATAAAAGCGAAGATTGGATAGAAGTGTCCCATGAATATTCGTCAACTTGCTTTGCCTTTCGAACTTCAGATTCAGGGTCTGACGTGTAACCAACGGATGGGGTCGAAGAACGGGAAAAAATGGGGGTGGAAGGCGGAAGATAAAATGTACCTCCCGGAGGTGATAATGTGATCAGGATAGTATTTGAAGGAAGATGGGATGGATTAATATCTAACTGGATGTTAGAATTAATAAGTATTTCACACAGTGGTCATCAAGCTGCTTACATCCTCGGGAAGAGGGACAAGGTCGCTCAAAGTGATATCCCAGTCGTCTAACAGCTTCCAGCCGTGCTGACTTCCGTCGGTGGCGTTCTTTATTCGGCGCTGCCATTTCCGTTTCAAGGAGAACTCGTCTTTTTTGCCCTTGTCCGTTATCCTACCCCAAACCTCGATGTTCAGTCTAGTGCCATTGGTATCAGTCCATTGTAGAAAATCCCGGTTGGAATGGCCATCGATTGAGAAGAAAGGATTAGTTGAAGGTCGGTGTATCGGAGAAAAGTAAGTGTGAAGGCCCGAATCGTACTCAGGGAGGTTTTCCGTTTCGGGAGGATGAGTGACAATTGGTTTGCCTTTCTTCGGGGACGAATGTTTGGATACGGATGTCGATCCATTCGCCCCGGGCGTCGGATGTGCTTTCGGCCTGAAATCGTTGCATGGATCCAAGGGAAGCGCTTGTATTCGCTTCTGTAACCTTGACGAATCCGATGTTGAAGCAAAATTCGAGGGCAATTTTCGTACTCCAGAGGTTGAACGAATATTTTGCATTTGGGTTGGAGTGGAATTTAGACCATTGGGCCGCTGCAAAGATGGCGATGATACGTCGGGGGGTTGTAGACGAACAAGAGGCTGGCTCCTCGGCAGAGAGATAATGATGAATGTTTCCACCATTCTAGAACCAACCACCTTTTCCAAAAATGCCTGGGAGTTGTCCGGAAAGAGTGTAGAACGAGATGATGAAGGCACCGAGATTGTGCTGTTTGTAAAATAGTTGCCGGTAGAGGAAGTCATGGAGTTTGTCCGAGCACGATGAGCTCGTAAAGATTGAGTTGACCGAGATGAGGAAAAGGAATGCCCAGTATTCGGACTATTGGACGCATTTCCTTTGCCTAACGGGGCACTCATTGATGTAGACGCCGCCCTGCCTCTCGAGACAGGAGAGTTAACAAAATCTCGGTGTTCATGGGCTCCATCTTCCCGTTGGAGACCACGAAGGGTTGCGGTGGAGTTGGTCGAAAGTTTGTGAGAACGGCGTCTTGAATGAATGGCTGCAAGGTCATCCACGACGCCAGATGTGCCATGGTAAGATTGTTCTACAGGTTGACTTAAGGCTGAGGTAAAGGCATCGCGGAGTGGGAAGGGCGTTAAGTTTCGGATTTGGACTCCTGTTATATGTCGGATGCGTCGCTAAGAAAGTTGAGTGTTACAGACAAGTCAACTAGGAGATACCGACATACAGGGGATAAATGTCCGCCAGAACTGGCGAAGGCAGATTGGACGGCATCTGCCATGACGCTCTGGAGAATGAGCGAGCAAGCCTTGTATATATCAATTTGAATACTCCGCTGAGATTTGCGAGTGTATACATACCTGGTTGATGTAAGTCGTAGTGTCCGACCCATCACCACATATGGTAAGGGTTGGATTTACCATCACATAATTCCGTGTCTCTAAAAAACATGCCAATGCCAACGTCTCCCAGACCCGTTCCTGATAAGATCCTTCAACCAGAGTTGGCTGCTCTTGCACAATGTCTCAAAGTGAGTAACCGACACATTACATTAATACACAACCACAGTTATACCATGCAGGACGTGGTCATAAGAACTGGGCAAATCTATAGCTTTTATGCTGATGTCCGTAGATTGTAAGCCGCCGGTCAACAGGCAGATTTTAATCCTCTTACTTCGTTCTGTAGGAATATAGAAAGACACGTCTCCAATGCTCCTCGAGCGCTCACAGCGGCTCTTGGACGCGATATAGAGAAATATGACCAGCTCTGTGATTCGATTGAAGCTCAACTGGTGAGTTCCAAAACCTCTTGTTTTCTTTTCGAAAGATTGATGAATGTTGGCATTCAGCTTCGTGCTGTCAACGTTCTGAAGCGGGATTTGCGCAGAGAAGAAGAGCGCATCGAAAAGCAAAGGAATGTCGAGGCGTCTATGCTACCCCCACCCATCCCTCACTCGTTGCCTGAGAGTATGGCGGATGGTACACAAACCCCCGTAGAAACCACCACAAACCCGAGAAATTCTCCAGTATCGACTCTTCCTGGCAGGCGAATGTCAGCCATCTCAATCTCTTCCCTTCATCGTCCACAATTTCCTCTGAAACTCGACCTTTCTTCTACCTCATTGAGGATCACGGAAGAGGAAGCTGCTCTCTACACAAAAGGGCTTGCCTCACCAGTAACATTAGCTCCGAAATCAGCGCGGCCTGTGGACTCCGCCGAATTTTCTGCCGAACTCATGGCTGCCTTTGCAACTTCATCTGTACCTCTTGAAGTCAATACTGGAACTATGGACCTCACACTTTCCATACACAAACAGCCGGATATAACTATTTTGGATGTAGGGGTCGGCGACTCGTCGGACAAACCAATCGAATTGGACTTGGATGCAATGGACATGGAAATGGCCAACCTCGCAGACCAGTTTGGAGTGCCCGCAGAAGCCGGTGAATCCAGTAGTGTTCACGATGGCCTCTTCTCACCTTTGGCAGATGACGGCGAAGTCCAACAATTGCCTGAGCACGACCATCTTCAATCACATAAAGACAACGGGAATGACCCCTTCCAGATTGATTCAAATGTCGATGATGAACTTTTCGGCAATTTCACCTCCGCTGCAGATTTAGAGGTTGACATGGCTGCATCTGCGGGTACCATGTTGCAATCTCAGACAACATCCGTTCCGTCTCCCGGGAGTTTATTGGCTCAGTTTTCTTCATCATCGGGCGTTATGGATGTTAAACCTTCTTTACCCTCAAGCAACCCCTCAAGCCATGACCCCGTGGCAAGTTTCGATCTCGGTTCTCTTGATCTCACACATCTCGATCCCTTCTTCTCCAACTCTCAGGAAACTGTGGGCTTTTCCATTGAAATGGCAGCATTTATGAACTCGGGCAATGGCTCAAATGTGGAATCTGGCGTAGAGGGGTCAGATGCCAATGTTACCCCACACTGACCATGGCCTTGAGAGGTATCAACTTTCTGCCATCGTCAATAACAATTTATCTATTTGCCTGAAATATTCTTCAACCTTCCGCCATTTTCGCCTGTTTTCTGAATTATTTCATGCTTGCAAAGGGATACTTAATTTTGTCTCTGCATTTGCGGAGATAAGACAAATCTTACTGAGTTCATGCCATGTATTCAATGTGCAAGATTTTTGTTCAGCTAAATTTGAGGCCAAATCATCTCATCCCTTAGAAGGGGTCCAAGGTATGAAGTAGTGAGCCCCAAAGTTGGCCTGGAGGAACAAATTTTCGGCTTTAACGGGTAACAACTAGTCCTGAACAGTTGAACGACAGGTGAACAATATAGGGGTAACGGCATGGTGCAAACAATTGGTCGAACCACTCCAGTATTGCATTTCATGTGAATGGCTTTTAAATAGATACATACTGACTCCACTTTTTGAACCAAGTCATTGCAATTGAACCCGTGGGACTCAGTACTTAAATAACAGAAATGATTCTTGCATACAATGTACCTGATGTCTTCACCACCATCAGGAGAGGCACACATCTTGACGTACTTATTTATGTGGTTCTCTACTTTTATCAGTTGGCTTCACGAACGTTCAGGCTTTTAATGGATGACCGTTAGCGCATATATTTGGTATCGCGCACCTATCCACATGTGTCTAGTGATTTTTCATCCACATCCACATGCCAGTGTTCTGTTTACCAGAAGGCCTTTACAAGGTTATTTAACGAGCGTTGCTGCCCATGATACAACCCAATCCATTTCCTACTCTGCAGATGAAACCCGTATATTTAACATTTACTTTATCGGCCCTTGTGCACGCTGCATATGGCTGGGGGGCTAACGGGCATATGACGGTTGGGTAAATCTCATTCTTTCTGATGATTGGCATGGCTCATTATACTCACATGGGCTGTTAGGTTCGTTGCCATGCCTGCACGTAAAATTCCCCTAACTATGTGTGCAGATTAACTCCATAACCCTGTGTAGTTCCTTTCGCCCAAGGCTCTGTCCTTTGTGCAGACATCTCTAGGGTCCACGTACAATAAATCCCTTGGCCCAGCAGCGACTGTGAGCGTTATGTAAACCAACTCTGCAAATTCCTGTTTTGATCTGAACGATTACATAGTGGGCGGATGAAGTGAGGTCGCAAGCTGCCTTTTCATGGTGAGAGTGCTGGTGTAAAGTCGTATCAGTAATAATGACTCACTGACACTGGCAGGTCCTCACCCCTCCACTTCGTCGATGCCGAGGGTGAGTTGAATAGCATCGAGGACGCCCGACATGAATTGATTTATTGAATAGACAACCCCCCAACATCTTGCTCCGTCTCCCAATCTAGGGATTGTTCCAATGGCAAATGTATTTGTATGTCTTTTATTATCAAACCTCGAGTCCAATTATCTATTTACTATTTATTGGAGTGACGGCCATTGCGAACTATACCACCCGTGTTGTTGATACATCCTTATCTGCCGAACAACTCCAAGAGGCACTGAAGTTCCTGGGTGTGTTTGTGGTGCTTACCTGTTGCAATAAGTAATTTCCACTTACGGTTCTTTTAGATCATGTTAGTTCCATTCTTTCGACAAAACCAATACACGCTTACCCAGGTTAGTTCATTGGCGATATCACTCAACCACTTCATGTCGAAGCCCTTGCACTCGGCGGGAATGACATCACTGTCAAATGCAGCGGATCCAGTAGCAATTTGCATTCAGTGAGCAAATCTTTACAATCTCCTCCGCCACTAATAGGTTCGATGACCTGTGTCTCTCAGGTGTGGGGTATGGCCACTACTTTTCTACCTTTCTGCCTCTGAAGTTCATTCCAAGACTCCGGAATGATCAACAAATTGCTGGCGGCAAACTATGGCAACTCTGTTAACACGTGGGCGAATACACTTGTAACGAGAATTAAGGTACATAATTCAGCTTCACCCGACAGATCTCAGCGCTAAATTTATAATAGACCGGTGCATATGAATCCATCGCGCCCAGCTGGATTTCTTGTTCATCTACTACTACTCCTGCAAGCAGACGACGAAGCATCGAAGATGATATCGCCGGTATTATCCGCCCTCGTGCCATTACTCCTCTTGAATGCCCTCTCGTCTGGGCCCAAGATTCGAATGCATTTGACTGCGTATGTTGCTCACAGTCAAGACCCTATCAACTTCTGATGTTGGGCCTCTAGTCATTTGTTTTCAACATCTCATCTGCTCAAGATCTATGCACCTCAAGCTATTTCACTAATGCAGTCCCCATTGTTCGTGGAACTCCTTTCTTTATCCCACGTAACTCATTAATACATTGATCTGTTGTTCCTTTCCTAGATTGAACAGCAAATTGCGAAAGGAGGTTACCGTCTTGCGGCCTGGTTGAATGTTCTCTTCGACGGGGCAACCAATTTGCCTTGAAAGCTCTTGTTCAGGTGCTCCCATAGTTATGATTTCCCATATTTTTTTGTGAATAAGCTCTGGCGGCGTCGTTCTGTTGGGGTCTTCTGTGATAACGTAGCAAGATTCCTCTATGCAGTTATTTTATTTTGAAAGTGAATATGAAATGGTTACCTCAGAAGAAGTTTGGACGGAATGAACAAAAGAGAAGCTAAGGTATCGAGTTTGGAGAAGGTGACGACAGTGGAAGAGATGCGACGTATTTGTTTAGCTTTTTTCGGAGTGGGTGATCCCCACGAACCCCAACAGTTTGCATTGCCATGGCAAGACCCGATACCAGATGTGACCTCTGCTCTTTGTCGATATTATCTGATTCAAGGAGTTCTTGTACTGCACGAGCCAGGCGGCCTTTTGGGCGAGTTGTGTTGGTCCCTGCCGGGGTTTTTGGGATTTTATTTTTCGCCTTTGATTTTCCTTGAAATTTTGGGGCTGCGAGCAATGGTTCAAGAAATTCCGTTCTAAGGCGACGGAGAGCAAGGGAGGAAATGGGGACAACACGATCCAGAGAACTTGCGGCTTCCGCGCAAGATTCTGCGAACGCCGTCTGTTCACTCGAACATCCATCATCGTACCCCCATTTCTTGAGCTCCTCGATCTTTCTCTCGTGATACTTTTTTGAGATCGCTTCACGAGAGTCATCGTTAGATATCACTTTTGCCACTGACTCCAGGACGTCGGTAAGGCGGAGCCAGCCTTTATCTTCATCGAGAGCACGTTTCACGTAGTGGCGGTTAACATAATTCAAAAGCCTGTTCGCTGATTGTGCCCCTGCATAGAAGCGATTGAAAGAAGGAACGATATACTGGATAAGGGCAATGTGGTCCAAAGGTGCACTCAAGGCAATTTCACGGGCTGCCTCTGCAAAATATCTGTCAAGGTGAACATAGATGTCTGTTCCACTGGGCGGCGGCTCATTGGGGTCAATGGGGTTAACAGAGTTGGCAGCATTGGCTTCACTCTGTGTAGTGAAACTGCGACGCCATGTCAGTAATAATTCCATGTGAGAGACGAAATGTGGTCTTGACTAGTTGTAACATGCTGAATGAATTCCGGCATAAAGCCCGAAGTCTATTGCAGGAGCTTTGCCGCTGGGATCATTTGAAGCAGATTTGACAATGTGATCGAGAGCAGGTTGAAGATACGCCCAGAGTGCAGATAGGGATGTTGCGGGATTGGCGCTGCCAGAGGCATGGTTGAGAATTGCAGGCATGGTGTTACCCAAAGGTGGTGCACATTCTTTCTTGATTCATTCCGTCTGCACGTGATCGATCCCTTCGGGCAAGCGCTTATCCCGCATCGGCGACATCGCAACACCTCCTCCTCGCAACCCCTCGCTTTCGTGTTTCGGTGGCACGGGGTACAGGAGCGAGATATCTTCGCAGGTGGAGATCCTCGTGCTCGGCTTTGGTCATGAGACGCGTGACACATTCTTTTCGTCCTCGACATCTGGTTTGCTCGTCACCATCGGAAGGAAATTGCTGCGAATGTTTCCTTTGACATCTTCCCCCCGAAATGCCTGCCTTTCAAGGAACCTGAGTTCACACCGCTCACAGGTTATTTTTATCAACTGATTTCTACCTGGCCTGGCCAACGCGCTCAATTTTCGACCTCTACCGGGAAATGCCATTTGATCACGATGTTTTCCAAAGGAATCCCATTCATTCGGGGCGGCATTCCCTATCCTGACATGTGTCTGGTCAACCTTCATACCCACCCATATACCCACTTTCATACCAACTCATTCTGCCAGAGGATCGACATGTGGATTTCTACCATCTGAATCCCCAGCTTTCAATCCTTTGGGCCAGTGCCCAGCCAACTTCATCCCGTCTGGGTGTTCTCATTTATGCTTAAATTAATCCTTTCCTATGATCTCGAACGCACGAACGCCTTCCTTTCCGAAGAGTGTGGCACAACCTACAGCAACCGCTCCAGCATTTCTCATCCTCATGGCGGCCTCGCGCGAAGTAACACCCCCAACGCCGATGATCTTGATATGACTTATTCCGGCGTCCTTGGCCTCTGGAGAGGAGATCATATTCTTGAATGTAAACACGTTCCCCAACGCCAGAGGGTGTAGTGGGTCGCCTGCTAAACCACCCAAAGCTGTTGGAATTGCGAAAATCTGGTCTCCAGTTGTTATTGCATGGTCGGAGAAAAGAAGGGAATTTCCGAGGGTGTTCGTACAAGTCAAAAAGGCAATGGGGTTGTTGACAGTACCATCATCGGAAGGGGTGCTGAGTGATTTAATTCCAGCAATAGCCTCTGAAAATTGATCCTTGTAGACGTAAGGAGGTAATTTCAGGCCGATGGACAATGTAAGATCTTTAGAATGCGCATCGGTTAACACCTGGAGTAAAGGCAAAAGTGTAGTGAAGGAATATCCAGATGGGGGCGAATTTGGGATATTCGGGCAGGAGGTGTTCAATTCAATGGCGATTCTCGATGAAGTGCCAGAGATACTGTCCGAAATTTTCTCTCGCAGAGTTTGGATGGACTGCACCATGGAGCCCAGAGTAGCAGGGTCTGAAGCTGAGATGCTGATGATAACAGGTTTTGCGGCAGTGGGATGTGCTTGTAGGATTGCCAGAACCCATTCCAAATATTTCGACAGGGGATGAGGTGAATAACCATATGAGTTGAGAGTTGTGTGACCAGAAGCTGAGAAGGCAACCTTGAACCAGGAAATTAGGATAGGTTAAATAAATTATGGCGGCAATTGCACTCACAGTGTGGCTGGCATCTTCGGCGAAACCGTGGAGGGTTGCAGTACGGGTAGTTATCGCCCCAGTATAAGGCGATTCATAGAGGCCAGTCAGTTGACGCAGATCTGAAGACCATGCGCAGGAAGAGTTCAAAGTGGGAGGGTCAATCTCGATGGTGTTCAACAAAACCATTGTGACATCTACTCTGAATCTGATAATATCTATATATTGGTACACATGATCATTTTAGCAGCTCTTCTCGTTCCAACACAACCTTCTCCAACTTGATCAATATCGTCGTCCTGTTCGGGGACTGGGAGTTGGGCGTATTGTGAGCAGTAACTCTTGCAGGCTTGAAAAACAGTTAGTTATAGAGTGGAAAACCAAGAGCATGATAGTTACAAATGACAAGCCATCAAGTACGGCCTCGACGATGCCAGCCGTGAATGAGGAACAACTGAGTTGGCTCATGTCTCTGGGTACGGATATATGTCGTTCAATAGGCGGGTCGTTATCGATTATCATATCTGGCCCAATCAAAACACTGCCAGTGGTTGGATAGAACGTTGCGCACATTCATCTGGGTTCTCCACACTTCGCTCGATAGCATCGGCAGGTTTTCCGAACACAGCTTTCCAAACTTGTGTATGGATCATCATGAGGACAGAAAGTAATTTAGTCTCGCGTTTGGGAGCTTTGGATGACCCCTCGGTACGCAATACCATGAGCTCCAGCACCCGCGTTCCTATCCGGTAGCCAAGTGTGTTCAACCTGAAGAGATGGTCAACCAAGGTGGAGATATATGGGCCTTTACAACTTACTGACGTTCCAAATCGTTGATACCACTGACCCTTTTTTGAGTGTACTGAACGATCTCGGAGAAGAGAAATGCGAAAGCAGCAGCAGAGACCTCCGCTCCCCGAGTCTTGTTCAGACTTCGGTCATATATGTTTGGGCGGTTGGGACCAGCTTTATTGGTGGAAACAGAGGGCAAGGAGAAGCGGGCTGAGGTGGTTGTAGACGAGAGATGGTCAGCGGAGGACTGGGAGGAAGTTGAGACGACGGAGAGACGGGGATGGGGTTGAGTGTAGGCCATGTTTACACTCCGCCTTGACACTCCTATATAAATCTCTCCATGCAACCCTTACCCCTCGATATCCAATCCCATCTCTATGCCTCATTTCTCCATTCCAGCACTTACGATGTCGCCCTCCGCGTCTCTGGTACTTGGAATGCTATCTATAAACTACACCGTGTCGTCTTGATCCAATCTGTGTGTGTACTTCTATCTGTACATAATCTATTACTTATTCCACCCAGGGATTTTTTCGTTCTCTCTTCACCAGTGGCTTCTCAGAATCTGCAATCAAACTGACTACTGGCACAGACGAAATCAACATCACCTTTGACGATCTTAATATCACGCGTGCTGGTTAGTTGAGATTCGTGAATGCCCTCTGTACATCATTAACCTCCTTCCCTATTTCCCTAGCCTTTGAGTAGGTTGCATAATTACCCTAATAAATTAACCTCACTCTGTTCCTAGGATCTGCATATCTCGCTTATACGGAGGGGGACCATCATTGCATGTTTCGCCCAATCTCATTCCTACCACCAACCATCCTTTAACGTCTCCGTTTTCTGGAATTGTGGAATCGGAAGAAGTACCTCCAGGGACTCACCCAGCAACTCCGCGTTTTCTGCAGTCTCTTCTCGCGACTGCGATCTACCTCTCTATCCCTTCCCTTGCTTCTCAGGCACTCGCCCTAATTTTCAAGACAATCGGGCCGAATACGGTTTTGCAATACCTAAACTTTGCCTGTGGAAATTTAGCCTCATTGGAAAAGGAGGATGTTATCGAGGAACCTCAATCCGCTGTTGGCTTGGAGGATGTCGCCCAGTTACTAGATCTGCATGAAGTTGACTCCTCCGGGAGTTTCAAGAGCGGATATTCGGAAGGCAATGATAGAAGTAGTTCTGTGCTTTCCACCCCAAATTCAGCTGAATCGACAACCGGAGGCTTTGATCATTCTAGCCACGGGATCTTATCCACGTCGCATCACTACGGTGCTGTGTCAGATAAGATCGGAGAAGCATGCGTATGCTGGCTTGCGCGCTGGGCAACGGATATGCTTCAACTGGAAGCGGACAGTGACATTTCTGTTGGCTCCGGTACAAGGACATGGCACAAGCGTCTTTCCAGTCTCGATCCGTCGAAGATTGCTGACGTACTTTCTGATAAAACAACATCCATCAAGCCTCCAGTTATCTGGGGAAGGGGTGGTTTGAGTGCTAAATGGGCCGCCGCCGTCATTTCTGCTGATACTCTTTTCGTCAAGAACGAAAGAGAGCGCTATAACTTTGCTCGCTCCGTTGTTGCTTTGCGGAGATGTTGTGGGATTCTTGAAGTTGAGGAACCCTTTTGGACAAAAGTGTTTGAACACGGGATTTACTACAGCAATATGGTTAGTCCTTCAGATACTTTCGTTTTATCATCCAGTTGACCAAATATCCTAGACATTTGAAGATACGTTATTTATATCGCAAGATATTTGCCCGATCACCAGAAAACCCTATGTTCCGCTGTCGACACTTCAAGCCTCCCATTGGACACAATCCATTCTGCGTCACCACATATTAAACCGGGCAAGCGTATCTTCTTCGGGTTCCCCTTCCTCAATTTCTCCGCGAGACAAGGAATTAGGAATCAATTTAACTACAGCAGATATTCTGGGTCTGATCACGAAAGCAGATGAACACGACACAATGACATCCGAAAAGGACAAGCCATATTTTCCTGTCTTTAATGACGCGTCTCTTCGTATAGGTGACAGTGGGACCAATGCCTTCACAACGCCTACAGGTACCCCACTCTCGATGGAAGATCTATTCAGCCCCTCTCATCTTACTGCCCACAACCATCCTCGAGCAGCCGGTGTGCAGGGAACAAGCCTCACAAACATGTCAACAACAGAAGAAAACTTCTTCGGCATCATCAATGCGCGTTATTCTGGCCATCAGTGTGTTGAATCCGATTCAACAGGTAAATTTCGCTGGTCACCATTTCCCCCTTTCCGGTTTTCAGTGGAGTTTTGGGATATCGATTTGCTGAAAGAAAAATCTCGGTTACATTCGCAAACTATCTGGCATGCAGGCAGCCTTTTCAATGTGTATGTACAAATTGTGCGCAAGAAAGGACAAGCACAGCTCGGTATCTATCTTCACCGCCAATCTATCGTCGACATCCCTGCTTGCAGTGTACCCTCACTCCTAACTCAAACGCAGACCGCCGAGGATGGGCACTTTGCTGGATCCTCCGGGCGACAGCTACACACCCGCCACCCTTCTCTACCATCAGCGGTGAATGTGCCTTCAAGTCCTACTCACTACTCGCCTTCTATTCATCCACCCACCCGAAGTACGACACCATCTGCAAATTCAAACCATGCCAGACCATCTTCTCCTCCCTCGCCTTCGTCTTCTCCTCCCCTGACGCACCCGCCAACGCTGACAACCTTTGCTCTACAACAGCCATATCGTGATCCGCGTGCCTCGGTATCTGCCTACTTTGCCATCAGCTGTGCGAGCGCAACTGGATCTTCACAAACGCGCTTCAGCAGCTCACCAGATGTCTTTTCTGTAAGTCAAAGCTGGGGGTGGAAATCCAGTACTTTAAGGACGGAGGATTTTGTCGGGATTCAAGCTTTGCCTAATCTGCCCGTTCGGAGAGATGAGATTAGTTTCCGTGCTACTGTGTTGCTTGGACTAGTTTGAGGTGTCTCATTTGATGTTGTGTATGCGCCTCATTTTTTTTCTCTTTGAACATCCTTTACATAGTACACGTGTATTTCCATAATAAATCTTCGCAATGGATTAATAGTGGCTACCTTTGTTGGCACAAGTACATCCGATTCCCATTTTCCTCCAAGTCAACTCTAACCGTCGTCTTCATTTATATTGCTGCCATCCAGAGTCGCAAGGAGCTGCAATATTCAATTCCAGGTGCAGAAAATGCTTTCAGTAATGAACCCATCACATTTTCCCGTAAGTAATTTAAATGTCATGGCATACTTTTGGGAGAATCGAGATGTAGTTTGAAGGGTATGAGATCTGGGAGATGTTTGAGGAAATGCAATTAGTGCAGTGGTGACCTGATGAAATATGGAGGCTGATGCTGTTCCATAAAACTTCAACAGTTTGAGGGGTTTCAGTGCGTCACAGGCATGGGCAACTGAGGTTTCCACATGCGCTCGAATGCATTTAAATTTAATATCATCACACAACAAGACGACGGATCTTTCAGAAACTTCCATGATCTGTACTTGTAGGTTTTCGAGATATGCTTTAACTGAAGGGGGGATTTGCAGTGACGATCACTTGTACCATCAATTCTGCTGCACGGGGTGTTCATTATTGGAGCGGAACCCTTTTGATGCCGCGGAAAGATAGAGCGTCCGATAGACAGCGGAGAAAGACATACAATGATCACGGGTAAACCGTCGTCTCTCCAAGCGAAATCTGTGCATTACAGTGTGAGAAAAGAGGGCGTAGTGTTGGCTTCCACTATTTCGCATCTCGACTGTCCAATCGCTGCACTGTCGGGGTTTCTGTAAACATTTAGAGAGCCCCCGCAGATAGTAGAATAAATCCAATCCCGGCAGGTCAGATTCACCAAGAACATCGGCGATGGGGACCACATCTAGCGGCGGAAAATGCAATATCGCGCACATTACGCTGCGAAGACGCACGCTCAGTGCGACCCTTTCGTCCAGTGCATCGGAAACGCTGAACGGCACGAAATATACTGAGAAACCCAAGAGAAACCTAGCTACCTTTGCATTAAACACATAAGCAATGATGACTTTGGGCTTCTACGGTTCATGAGGACCCAACGTCGAGCTGCTGTGTGATGATTCGTTCACTGGTAAAAAAGCTGCCGATGAGCTTGTTGGGAAGAAGCGGGAGCATGCTCAATATCCATCAACGATGACTTTGACAAGTGGCGAGTAGTCAGTCATGATGACTACAATTAAAAGGTGAAACAAACGAATTGTGGCATTGCGAGCATATGCTGAGAGGAGGGAACAACTTAGTTCCCACGACGCAGAGAACCAATTTTCGTATAACGGAACGGGAATTGATTTTTCCCCATTTATCGTTCACAACTCATCCTCAACTTTCGCGCCACTCTTCATAATTACTTACTGGTCTACCAAAGATATCATGTCAGCTGGACGCAAACAAGCTCCTCGTCTTGCTCGACCTGCCGTACGTTACTGGAAAGGAAAGGCTCCAAAGGGCGTTGCTGATGCTGATTCGGATTCGGATGTCGAGGAAGAGGCGCCTTCACATTTGGAGGAAGGAGATGTCCCGTTAGACGGACACGAAGTTGATGAAGGTGATTTCGGTGATCTTTCTACGAAACAAGAGAAAATTAGGGTTGTTCCCAAGGCCATCAACATTGCGCTCAAAGATGTCAGTGTATCAAAGGAAGGGAAGGTTATCGTTGCAGGAAGAGAGGAATCTGGGCGAACTGTTCTGGAGGAAGAAGGTGCGATTACCATAAACTCTACTTGCTGACGTGCTTAAGTTATCTGTAGAGTTGAAAGACGGAGGGTCTGAGGCCGAAGGGAGTAAACCTACAGGTGGTCAAGTAGACTCGGAAGAGGCGAGTTGCTGTGCACCCTACCTTTACACTGAAGAAATATAACTTGCACCAGTCTAGCGAATATGAGTCTGACTCGGAAGAAGAACAGGAACAAGTCGAATTTCGACCTGTCTTTGTTCCAAAGTGTGTCACAAATTGCCCTGCTCTTGTCATGAAACTCATTCTAAAGGTAGGCGAGCACGGGTGACGATCGCAGATAAACAAATCATCACACAAGAATCGGAAGAGGTCCAACGAAAGAAGGAACTGGAAGCAGAAGAACGGCGTAAGCAAAGTCATGACCTGGTCGCTGAAAGTATACGTCGCGAATTAGCAGAAAGTAATGCCTATTTTGGATCTTATGCTGCATTTTAATAACACCCGACTTTTTTCCTTTCAGAAGCAAAGGGGGAGGAAATCCCCGACGTTGACGATACGGACGGACAAGATCCTGCAGCTGAATTCGAGGCATGGCGTCTTCGTGAACTTGGAAGGATTAAGAAAGAAAAGGAGGATGAACTGCTGCGTGAAAAGGAACGCGAAGAGATCGAGCGCAGACGAGCAATGCCCGAGGAGCAGCGAATGAGAGAGGACTTGGAACGAGCTGAAAAGTTGAGGGAAGAGAAACCAAAGGGGCAACAGAAATTCCTGCAGAAATATTGGCACAAGGGTGCCTTTCATCAGGTTTGTACGCATCCCACTTTATTTTGGCAGAATTTGCTGATAATCTTATAGGACGAGGAAATTCTTCGACGACATGATTATACAGAGGCAACAGAATCGACTGTGGATGTTTCAATGCTACCGAAAGTTATGCAGGTCAAGAACTTTGGCAAACGAAGTCGGACTAAATACACCCATTTACTTGACCAAGACACGACTGCATCCACGGGAGGTTTTGGAGGGTCTGCTCCTGTGAAGGTAGGAGGAATGGGCCTAGAAGGAGGCGGTTGCTTCTTGTGTGGTGGTCCTCACCTCAAGAAAGGTGATTTCATATTTCTGCGGCAAGCATTGCCTAATTCCCTCAAAGATTGCCCACAAAACAACGATAGTGACCGCGTTAATGCTACATATTCCTCAAATCACCGACCCGTGAATGGTGATGATCGGTGGGGCAGACTGGGTGGTGATCACTCGAGTAGTTGGAAGGATGGGTCTGCGAAACCTCCGACTCGTGACCTGAGAGATAATAGTTACAAACCACGACGCCATTCACCAGAAGGACTCCCAAGGGATAAACGGAGACGACTGGACTGACTAGTTTATGCCAGATCGGGAAATAGACTCGATCACATTTAATTTTATACTTGAGCATTTGCATGCAGCTCTGTATACCGAGTTACCAATCATTGCTCTTCATTGAAAGCTTGCATTGCAAGGCCCGCATGGTATCCATTCCCGGCAATGTCATACACCGAGTTCCGGTTCTGGGAATATTGACTTTCCCATACTCTTCCCCCAAACTCCTTTCTCACTTTTTTAGCTGCATCCAAACGCTGGAAGCGTCGCACTCGATTTTTTTTATACGCGAATTGGTCAACACCAGGCTTTCCAGGCAGATTGGCTGAGTACGCACAAGCCGGCGAATAATGCCTCGAACAGTCAAGGTTGCGGTGGTTGGCAGCGGCCTTGCGGGGTTGACAGCTGCTCATTTGTTGACAAAACCCTCGGAAGACAATGGAATAAACTTTGAGGTTCATATCTTTGAAAAGGTTCGCTCCCGTGCACTTTCGGGTATCTGATGTATTAATTGGACCTTTTTACCGTCAGGCTTCTACAGTTGGCATGGACTCCTCATCAATATCATTATCAGCTGCTGAGAACGAGTTTCGCATCGATGTCCCTATGAGATCATTTCAAGGAGGTGCGAACCGTGTTTGTAGCATTGAATTTTCCTTATGTGCTTGTTTTCTCCAGGTTACTACAAAAACTTAATTGCACTTTACAAGACCCTGGGCGTTAAATTCCGACAAGCTGACTTTTCGTATTCATTTTCTTTCTTGCGGCCCGCAGCCACGAAGTGGAATGACCGTACCATTACTACGACCATGATATATAATGGGGGTTCAGGTCGCTCCGGAGTCAGTAAGCCGTCGAAATTCGGCCTCACTACCACCACAGAGAAACAAGGACACATCTCACTTGGCATATATTGTTTATTTCTTTGCTCGACCATCCAGCTTCTTTTTTGTTATTTATTTACGTTGTTCCACGCACTACCCTTCTGGAGACCCGCCACAACTCACGACCTTGTATTCAAGGAATGGACGTTGCGAATTGCCCCGAAGGGATTTTTAGCAAGACTGATTGGGATGGATGCTGCCTGGAAAGATTATGTCCATACGGTGTTAGTTCCTTTATTATCAGCTGTTTGCACGGCGCCTGAGGCCGATGTCATGAATCACCCTGTGGAAGAAATTTTAGGTATGTATCTCGGCTTTCCTGTGCAAGCAAAGGAGTCTCATATTCATCATAGATTATATCTGGCTAACGCTTGGTACACATCACTACGTCGTCGTCGGTGGTGTACGTCAGGTCGTGGCTTGTCTTACTGAAGGATTGGAACATATGCACCTTTCCTCGCCCATTGTCTCGTTAAAACCTGATGAACATAACCCTCGATGCTTCACCATCTCTTGCCTCTCCGAAGGGGAAATTATTACAGAATACAGTGGATTTCACCATATCATTTTGGCTACTCAAGCATCCGGAGCAGTTCCCATTCTATCGACATATCTGCAGGCATTGCCGAGTGGCGCTGGTGACCGCAAGGAGGCGATCGAACGTCAAATACGATGCCTCAAAACCTTCCAATACCGCCCAACCATGGTAATCAACCACACTGATAGTTCTCTCTTGCCAGACGATCCACATGATATTCGGGACCTAAACCTCATTTCCTTTACCTCGAATACGGATTTCTCTTGGACGGTTGATAGCTTGCATCAACCCAGCCTGTCCGTCGATTCATCCTACACGATGGCAACACACGTTCTTTCTGCGCCGATTGGGTATCCTACCAAACAAACGAGAATTTTCCAAACTACGAACCCCATAATTCCTCCAAAACAGGAAGGCTTGTTGAGCATCGCCACATTGGAACGTGCAATCGTCACAAGAGATAGCAAGGCGGCGCTGAAATTACTTTGTGCAGAACATTCAAAAGCATGGTGGCAATGTCCATATCAGGGAAAAACTCGCTTAGGGGAGCTACAAGGCCCAATATCGAGTTGCGAGGACAGCGCTCCCGGTATCTGGATATGTGGGTCGTATGCACATCTTGGCATCCCTTTGCTTGAAGGTTGTGTGGTTAGCGCCCGGAATGTTGTGGAGCAAGGCATTTTAATGAGAGAGGGCACTCGGTGGAGACAGGAACCATGGATTATTTAACATTTACAGCGGAAATAGAATCTAACAGTATTCCCATTAGATACTTTTATGTACGAGCCTTGTTCTGGATTGCTTTATGTGCATCAGACGTAAAGTCAATATCCCTCCCTAAAACGCATTATTAAAATAAGATTGAAGAATGATGGTGATGAAGGCTACCCAAAAACACGTCTGCCACCTCAATTATTTCATCGCGACCCATCAAGATATCCAAGTGAAGGTTCGTTTGTGAGGCACTTAGGGTGTGAGGCGTCTGGAGACAAATGAGATGACTCGATACATTTTTATCCATGACTTACAGATGCCACAATCTTGCGTTCCATCAAGCGACGCATTGGCGCATGCATTCCATACAAATTTCGTTCCAAAGTGAGCTTGAGATTGTCCTGGGTAGCTTCCCACTGCGAAATATTGTTAAATAATGAATTGATGATGAACGATGTCAAGGGCCTCACATTTTCCAAACGCCCCTTTAGACCTCCTGCAGATTGCACCTCAGCAGCAAGACTCCGAGGACCATATTGAAGGGTGTCGTGAAGGCCGAGAGAATTGGAGGTGTCCTGGACGGACGCAGACTTGGGAGAGGGTCCTGGAACAATGCGCAAGGATGATTCCATATTATATCGAAAGGAGAGAAGTAAGTAGTCGAATTCAGGAAAGACGCGTACACTCCATCATGTGATGCCTGCTAATTCCCGGCTCATTTACATAAGGTGTTGTTAGTGAACCATAAAGGTCTTTGCCGTCTTCCTCAAGTCCGGAGTTTCTATAAAGTAAGTAATATATTCCTCTGCAAGTGTAAGAATACCAATTCTAATTGAACAAGGCCAGTCTGAGTTGTCATGAATTCACGACCATCCAGATCCTCCAGCATTCCGATACCACGCAGTCCATCGTCCTCTACTTCCAGAAACATCGAATCCCTTATATCTATCCCCTTTTCATCGCCAACCAGACACCTGCATCCAACTTCTCAAAGCCCTTCCACGAGACCCGTTACAGAACCTCGGCGTGTCGGCGTTGTTGATGGATCAAGGCCTGGTGTGAGCAGCAATGTCTCCGTTTCACCAATCCGCCCCACTGCACGATCTGTATCATTGGTATCCACTTTGCCAGTGCGACCACCATCTCGAACCCCCTTTGAACCGCGAGTTGTCCGTGGTTCAGGAATTGAAGTTGCCTCTGCTGCCGATCCTGATTGCGTTGCTCAACCAGCTACGATCCACCCACGAAGGACTAGCATTTCCCATACTCGAATTTCTGGCACACAACGTCCCATTGTCCCTTTGCATGTAGTTGCCCGGACTACCCCTGTGGCTTTCCCAAGACCAGCTTACCTGGACCATTCGTCTTTGAGGCATTTACTGCAAACAGAACCTCCCTCGCTTCCTATTCCAAGCAGAATGGTGGAAGTAACGCCTGGTACTACCACGAGACATCAAAACTTTCCATCTACCATGTCACCATCGTCAGATAACGATGACGACGGCCTTGCAACTCCTCCTCCCCAGGCCAGACCTACACCAAGGGCGACACTTGTTTCCATGGATCAACCTTTAAAATTACCTACTCGCTGGAGCGAGCAAGACCGTCACCAAAATCTCAGCGTTTCCCCAGACGGACGTGATTTGACCTATCATGGTTGGATATTCTTTTCTCATGTAATACTTTGATTCTCAATCCCGGGCAGGTCCATCGTGTAATGGAGATAAAGATGCTGCAGCTGCTCGCACGATTCATCCAATACCACCAGCTTGTGGGATTTTCTACTTTGAAGTTGAGGTTCTTGGAAAAGAACAAAAAGCGTGAGTACAATGCAATCTGAAATGGAAATACTTAACATCCTCGTACAGTCATATTAGTATAGGGTATACTTTTATTGCTACGATGAGACCGTAACCTCGTCTAATTTGAGAACAGATTAGCAGGTCGAAGTGTGAAATTTGGTCGTCTGCCTGGATGGGAGGCTAATTCATGGGGTTATTATGGCGACGATGGCACTGCACTGTCTGCCAATAAGACCGGAACTCAATACGGTCCTTCCTTTGGAAGTGAGCACTCCGACTCATGTGCGCCTGGTATATTTCTAACTGTCTCATAGCCAGAGATGTCATCGGCTGCGGGATTGACTTCACTACATACAGAGTATTCTTCACCAAGAATGGCACTGCACTTGGTAATACTCCTCTATCTTGCCCTTCTCATATTTTCTCACTCTCATAATTGCAGGTTTGGTCTTTGAGAACGTCGGGAAGGATTTCGATCTTTACCCCTCCGTTGGCTTGCAACATCTCGGAGAAAATATTCATGCCAATTTTGGACAGGAACCTTTCAAATACGACATTGACTACCATGTCCAACAACAATACAACGTGACCTGGAATAATATCCAGAATACTCACCTTGATTACACAGTTTTGCATGGACACCACCGAAGGACTGGTCTGAGTTCGATCGCTTCTATTACTGACGAAACAGGCGTGAAACCCTCGCTGACGGAGGACGAATCGAAAGAAGTGTTAAACCAACTTGTCATGTCTTATCTCGTTCATCATGGCTACGCCAAAACTGCTCGAGCCTTCGAAACGCAGCAACGGGGACGCAACCAAGGAATCACACACCGACCAATCGAGGCCGATGTTGATATGAATAGTTCCGTGACTAAGCTCGACGCCCTCGACAATGATATATTGTCCCGCACTAGTATCGTGAATTCCATACTTGCAGGAGATATTGATACCGCTATCGACATGGTCCAGAAACAGTACCCAACGGTACTAGAGGCAGATGATCATCTAGTTTTATTCAAGTTACGATGCCGAAAATTTGTTGAACTCATCTTGGAGACCACCGAGATGAAGAAGAAGATGAAGCGGGTCCGAGAAAGGGAAGTGGAACAACCCAAGAGTATGGACTCGGCACAGGATGTTTGGATGGAAGAGGAAATGAACATGGATATAGACGAAGACGCTCCTGACAACCAGCACGTTGAACCACCAGCCACTAGTAGACCCTCTGGCATCACCCATGCTAGCGAATCAGATCCGGAGGCTTCTGTTTCCGCAGATGGGTTCGCTTTGCAGTACGAAATCGCCCTTAATGCTGCCATTCTTTACGGACAATCGCTCTCCAGTGATTACCAGTCTGATCCTAGACCTGAGCTCCAGCGATTGTTCAAGAATACGTTTGGAATTGTGGCCTGGGAGGATCCCCTAGAAGCTGGTGCGCCAATCGCCGACCTCGTTGGGCATGAGTCGAGAGTTGCACTCGCGCATGAACTCAATCAAGCTATACTAAGTAGGCGTTCCTTTGAATTTTTTTTCCCAGTTTGAAGGGCTCATGTACTTCCGAAGAATCACAGGGACGGCCGGCACAACCACCATTAGAAACTGTTTATCGTCACACCGGCGTGTGTCTCACACAACTCGGTTTATGGGGTGTTGGAGCTGCTGCATTTGCAGATATGCCTCGGGAATTCCTTCAGTCATGATCCTCATTTGTCATAAAAAGCATCGTGTAGTTTATTTTATTTGGGCCAGGAAATTTCCTCGAAAACTTGCTCTACCATTTGCCATTTGTTGTATATTCCGTTCGTTAGCATCTATATTATCTATTTACATGTTGTACACTCCTATCAGAGATTATAAATTGGAAGAAGTTTGTCCAAAGACAAAGACTGTCGGCAAAGAGGACATTCGGGCTAAGTTTGGGGCTCAAGTAAACCTGGTGGCACTGAAAAAGAACTCCGAAGGCTTACCTTTTCCCTTCCCCACCCAAGGATACAGTTCCAGCAAAAAAGATGCCCGCATTCAGTGGCGCAGCTATCCGTTCTTTCTTCAAGACACAGGGTACAATTCCTGGATGCTCGTTGGACATCGGGCATGGCTTGAATGTCCAGAGCAGTTCGTTCATCATCTTGTGCCGGTTGGGCAAGTTCGCTTTCTGGCTTCTGGGACAAAATAGAGGAGACTGGGCGATCATCGAGATAGACTTCAGGCGACGGAGAATTTCCAGCTCTTTCCTTCCTTGGAAGTCCTGCATTTATTCCAAGATTTCGAGCGCGAAGAAAATTTAAGAGACGATAAACAAGCCTCACACCGATCAGAACTCCGAGCAATGAATACGATGGAGGTCGTGTGTGAGGGTCTTCTGGGATAGAAGATATCTGGACACAGTCAAATTCAGATGCAGAGAAGAGGGAGAAAGAAGGCTGACATGTTGGACCCCGATTAGACGCTTGACAAGGTCATGGTAGGATCCTCGCAAATAAAAGACAGCAAGATTGACTTCAGTGGCGATATCCACCGCCGTTGGGACGATTTTAAACCATTTCGCCACTGTGGGGTGGCTATTGCTGAGAGCAGAACTATGCCCCCAGCGTCCCATTACATATGAGGGAATGAGCGACGCAAGAATTACTGCTGCTCGCATCGAACGGGAGGACTGAATAGAATTCTGAGAGGTAGAGTATTGCCAAATATCCGTATACTCTTCGCCGAGAGTTTGGATTGCTGGAAAGATACAGAATTAATGGATATCTTGGCTGATAATTTTAAATTGTTGAGGCACCTCTTCCAGTTGTTAACCCAAAATAGCACAGTTTTACGGCCAAGTCGAGCTCCCTGTCCCACCGCGACAGCCATCGAGTTCCTGTTTCGAGGTTATGAGTTGACCAATATACGAAAACGAAAACGAACCAAGCCATGCTCGCAAGGCATTTTCGACTTGATCTTTGAGTGAAGATACATGGTATAAATCCCTTTGGTTCGCACGAACTAACTGAAGATCAATAAAATTCTATAAAAAATTGGGCAGCATAGGAAACTCACTGATTTGCGCCTGCTGTGCACGAGGAAACAGGAAAGGCGGGGGGCTCGGTCTGTTGGTCATTGTGGAGGAGGTCATTGTGTTTGCTTCAGTTTAGATCCAAAGGCTGAGAGGTATTTCTGTTTTTAAAATTCTTGCTTGACCGAATTCACGTTTTTAAACCATCCCCGAATATTTCAGTCGGCCTCGTCAACCCAGATGCCCCCGCCACCTACAAGCTATGGAGAAGGCCCTTCTATCTTGCAAAAGAGTGAGTCCTCATACTGACCTCTTATTGAAATGAATAAACAATCTTGCCTTATTAGTGAAGTATGTAAGCTTTTCGTCTTCGAGCCTCCGAGTCCTTGACCAATGTTTCTCCAAGAATGGGGGCCCTCATGGGTGGTGGTGTTGGACTTACTATTGGATTTATTTTCGGTTCTTGGAGTATCATAAGGTATGTCAATGTCATGATTCTCAAGGGCACGAGTTCCCCACCTTTTCTTTCGCAGGGGTGGTGCAGGACCGCGAGGATCCATGGCAACGCTGTCTCAATATATGTTGAGTAGCGCCGCTACATTCTCTTTCTTCCTTGCAATTGGATCGGTGGGAATTTTTATATCAACCAGGCAACGCAGACTCAATGCACACATTCAGGTTATTCGAAGCGATTCCATGGCGTCACCCCAGCTCCAAGCGGCTCATACACAACTCCGCTCTTCTTCTGGGTACTTGGTGCGCTCTCGCGCTGCGGGTGCGCAACTTATAAAGGCACGATGGGAAACGGAGCGCATGCGACTAACGTCATCAAAGGAGTGACCACCAAAAACCAATGTGCTCTACGAATTGATTTCCTAGCTCTTTTAGATTTTCTTTTCTCCATTGCCGACTTAGAGTTGAAAATAAAATCATTCGACTTCACACATTCCCTCAACATTCAGGATCGAATCACGCACAGCAGATTTAGTGTGCCCCAGTCCTCGATAACATTTACGAGACAAGTAATGTAACAGCAAACAAACGGATACACGAACACCCAGACGACTTGCCCACTATTTACGGGAGGGCTCTTGACTGGAAGCGCCTTCCCTGCTGCCTTGTACGGGACTAGAAATACGTGTAAGTAACTGACGTTGTGAACAACCGAAAGGCAACCCTACCTTCGCACCACCGGCAGCGGGGGCAGAAGCAGCGGCAGCGGGAGCAGAAGCAGCAGCAGCCGGGGCAGAAGCAGCAGCAGCAGGAGCAGCGGCAGCATTACCGTCGGCGGTGACGGTGAACTGCCATACCAAAGTTCATTAGTATGAAATATCAGGGTGGTAAGCTCTATTCACTCACGTAAACGGCGTCATCGAGGGATCCGTGTTGGGCAATGGGAACCAAAACAGGCTGATGATTCGCTGCGGTATTGATTGACGAAACCTTGTAGAATCCAGCAGGCAGACCAGTAGTGACATCCGCGGTCAAGACTCCATTGGCAGCAGGGGCGTTCAACCCTTTGAAGAACGCGAACTTCTTTGGGTCTAGTGGTGTGGTTTGGTCAAGTGCTGTGAGAGTTTCAACAACAACATGCGAGTGACCGATGATCTGTCCCTGCCCGTTCAGTTGCTGGGGTGCCGAGAAGTAATTTTCCTGTGCGTTCACGAAGGCCCCAGTTTGGAAGTTGGCGACTGCCATCGTGATGGTGAATGGAGTGTTCTCCTTGAGGACATCACCATTCTTGGGTATGGTGAATTTCGCTGAAGGCATGTTGTCACTCGAAGGTATGACGCCCATCGGTGCTGGGTTACAAGACCCTGTGGCGATCTGCTTTCCGTTGGTTATAGGTAAGTTGGGGACCGTCAAGCAGAAATTGATGAAGTTGTTCGTTGATGTAAGGGAAGCAACTTGACCTGTAATTTTTGGTTAGGAAAAGAACTTGAATTATGAAATTAACAATTGATTACCCGCTGTGGGGACATCTGGAAGAGCCACCGGTGAGTAACTAAAAAATGGATATTCGCTGCAAATCATCTAACCTTGGCCATTATTTGCGAATCCCGTCGCGATAACCTTCGGGTCAAGAGCTGGTGACGGTGTAAGTTGACCATATATGAACACTTAAATTTGTACCAACTTGTTGATGTCTGGGGGTCACCGTTGCCGGCACCATTGATTCCGGTCGCCGTTGTGGTGTTATTTGCACCTGCGCCAGCGCCAGCCCCTGTCCCTGCATCACCCCCGGCTGTGCTGTTGTTGCCGCCAAGGGTTTGTCCGCTCCCACCATTTTTATTTCCACCAATTCTCCTGTTCTGTTGGATGCCCTGGGGAACAGCATAGGCGGAGACAGCCAACGAGATGATGATGGCGAAAAGAGATGAAGCCTTCATTTTAAAAGAATGGAATAGGAAAGAAGGTAAAAGATAATCAACAGCAATAGGAAGATGCAGAACTAGCTGCAAAGCGATGCCTGATCGTTGAAAAGGTGGATGGAAAACGAAGAGCAGGGGACGAAAAACGCTAAGCCCTGCCAGCTATCTGCCATTCTTATATCATACCAACAGGCTATCTTTAGCTGTGGCGAGTTATAAATAGATATCCATCTCATATAAACTTAGAACCCAATAGGGTATATACTCAGGTACCCACAGCGTCGTTCTGTATCCTCGCAACTACCATCTTCATCAACCCGAAGTCCCCATCACTGGGCAACTTGCGATATGTAACTGTTTCCCTGGAAACTGTTGAATACGGCTTTTAAGGACACTCACACTCAAGCGCTTTCACTTTGACCCACTCGCCCCAGCCATCCTTTCTGTTACTATGCACATAAGTAGTAGGCTCTCTCCGCATCTCGAGATTAATCATGCTATTGATTAATAGGTTGGTTGACGTAGTTACAGCCATAATTGTTTGGTCTTTATGGCTAATCCGATCCCGCGGCATCAATTCCGGCACTTGACCTTCCTGATCATGACGATTCTACTTATGTAAACAGGTAGGTTCTTATCCTCAGAGTGTGCTCGTGAGTCGTAAGCAAGTACTTAATATAAGTATGCTGGTTTCTACGATCATTGTAGATGCTGTATGTTCAATGTCATTTCCACCAGTCCTACGATCTACTAACAACTTGCTCGGGACAATAGATCCTGTTTGATATGGATGGGTGAGTGTGCATGTCCGCATCCCACTCAGCCTTTTCTGAGAATCTCACCACTGGTTATATATTCTACTTTTTGACTACTTATCATCTCCCAAAACTTCTGTCCTAATCAAGGACCCTTATTGATTCCACTCCTGGAGTTCTGAAAGCTTGGGATACCTTCGGTGCAGGCTACAAACTCAGCAACTCAGCAACTGTGGCGCATGCAACTCACGGTCGTCGTCTATATGACACTCTGAAAGAGTATTGTGGCATCACCGAGGACCTTATTCAGGTCAGTGAATTTCCATGATCTATGTCTACTTCATTATTTCAAGTGGAATTTATTTAATGAATTCCCAACACATAGGCAGAAATTGATCGTTTCGAGAATGAGGTTATTCTTGGTGGAGTAACGCCTTTGCCAGGGGCAATTGATCTTGTTTCAAAGGCTTGCAGGTTCTCCTTAGAACACTGGATGCGTTTTGAGCTCACTTTGTAGTTGATGTCCAATCCATCAAGCAGCTCGAAATGGACAATCGTGACCTCAGGTAATCATTAATCATCCCTCGGAGACAGTGTGTAGGACGCTTATGTTTTTTTTTGGCAGCGTCCGACAAGTATGCACCTCGAGCACTCGAGCGGTCAGGCATCCCAATTCCTCTTACAGGCATTATCACAGCAAATGATGTTTCGGAGGGTAAACCACATCCTACCCCGTATTTAGCTGGTGCTGTCCGTTGTGGCGTCGATCCCAAAAAATGTATGTATAGGCACGTTCTGTGTGTTTAAATCAATAACAAATTCCGTAGGTTTAGTCATCGAAGATGCCGTTTCGGGCTTGATATCTGGGCGTCGTGCCGGATCGCTGACCGTCGCCGTCTGCACCTCAACATCCCGTGCTGTCATTGATGCATCGGGTTCAAGCCCTGATTTTATCGTCAACGATCTCACAAAGTGTGTTGTTTGCTTGTGTGCTCAAGTGCAGTTAACGACCATCGGTGGATAGGGTAACAGTTGATATCACGGGCGACAAGCTACAAGTTACCATTGACCAAACTTCCTGAGCGATTGCAGAGCCATGGAATACGAGTTTATTATGTATCTCTGTTTGTCAGGAAGGGCTTCGTGCCTACCGCATTTGAAATGGGGTCTCCCATAAACCTTCAGTATGCTATCCTCCTCTTCACTGTCAAGAATCAAGACCGCGGAGAAGCTTAGTACCAGCTAGGCCTAAGGCCTCGCCTTGCATGACATTTGGCCAAAGAAACTCACAGCGGCATGGTAGTCCTACTGTGTAACCGACCTGAGGCTACTCGATGTCGACTGAGTAATGGCGCTTTTCCGGTGCCGTCTTCAGCAAAGCAGACAGATGCTTCCTCTTCACTTTTGTACGCACCAAAGCGTCGAGAAGATTGCTGGAAATTTTCAAATCTTGGACGGCTACAATTAAATGTATCAAGGACTTTCCTCCCGCTGTCTCCCGCTGTATTATTGGTCCTGTCGATGACCATACTTGTAGATCCCCCAATTCTCAACTTGCATGCGCAGGTGGGTCGTGATTTCACCCCTGGCCATCTCATCAGCCGGCTGCAATGGTATTAGTGATTGATTCATCATTGCCGCCGTTGTTTTAATCCGTAGCAAAGGTGGCATGTGGTGACAAAAAGGCCATTTTTTACTCATTCAAATACATACCATTATATAATCTTTAGAACATCGCCTTTTCATTTATTTTCTTTTTCTTTCTCACACTCCAATCACACTCCTTTGATGTCATTTTTCCAAAACACTAGCCATCTACACTCGATTTCGCATTTGATCTTGCTAATGGCCAGGCTACCCTTGCCTTGAACTGCGCTCAGATTTTTGTTAACCTGGTACTCACTTAAACCAACATCTCAGCGAAAAATTCATGACCCTTATCCTCAATTCGCCTTGTACCAGTCCGGAAGATGCTTGTGTGGACGTGGACAACAAATTTGTGCAATGTGGGTGTTACGTTGGTGCGCTCCTGGGACCATGTGGGTGTCGTACTTTGTGTCAGTGTTGGTTTCCATGCTCACTTCAACATCCCTCTCAGTTGTGCTGCACTGCCTTTGGTGAATTCACCTGGGACTATCATCACCTGCACCACAGAAGCCGATTTGGCGGCTCGCATTGCTGCAATACCTCTGTTGCTGCGGAGGTTTCAAAGTTTCACTAATGGAATTATCTAGATTGGCGCACAGGCTAAACAATCTCTTGCACCCCCTACTTGCCCCCTACTGCCCCACATCGCTTGTTCATATCATATTAATTCCGTACTCTTCAATCAGGGCGATCCTCAAACTTCCTTGAGTGGGTTCTTCATTTCCTAGCTTCTATCTGATCTTTCACCTGTAGCTCTTGACCCCAATGTGATTTCGAAGTTTTGGAAGCGACGGACAAAAACCCTTACAGCTGGTTAGTTGCATTTTTTTTTTTTCCTTACTAGTAACCAGATGGACTCTCTTGATATCAGCCAACAATTTCATCAACTTTTGCAAGACGGTCAACCTCCCCCTGACCAATGCTGCACAAGTCGCTGATTGTTCATGTAACCCAGGCTTCAATGGGAGTTATCCCCGCTAAGGCCAAGATGCCCTTGTCGAAATTCGTGTTCCCTCTCAACGGCGGAACTGTCACTCCCAACACTTTTTATTACTATCAAAATGGTCATCAAGAATTTAGAGGCTGGAGACGCTGTTAACGCAGCCCAAAACTACTTCTGGCCTCCTCAACAGCTGAATAGCCAAGGTATCATCCAAGACCACTCGCATGTGGTCATCGAAAAGTTGGACTCCCTGGCTCAAACTATTCCCAGCGATCCTACGGTTTTTACGTTTTTCAAAGACTTGAACGGCGCGGCTCAAGGTGGCATTCTTACCGCTGGTGTTGATAGCAGTCTTCAAGCTGGGTTTTACAAGCTGTCGTCGATTGACACTGCAGCCAACCATTAGTCCTATGACGCCGTCTACGTAAGCTCAGTATTTCATCTTGCGAATCACCTCTGTTTCTGGTGGAAGATACTGATTCTGATACTGAGCGGAGTTTTTCATTTATTACTTTGTGGTGTTTGGTTAACTGAAGTTGTTGGTCTTGATAAATTGACTACTGTTTGGCTTCCTTTGTGAAAGTACAGAAGAATTTATTCAAATGTAATTTCAACTTTTGGGATCCAGCAATGGAGTCAAGTCAACGACAAGTTTACTTGGGCGGTTCAGCATCCTCAAGAGGAGGTGGACCGTCATCATCAGAATCATCATCATCGCCATCGTCTGGAGCTCCCGATCCAGAAGGTCCAGCGCCGAAGTCAGGCATTCCTCCTAATCCTCCGCTGCCACTAGCGTTCATCTGTTTCATCATCTGACGGGAAAAATAAAATAAAATGAGCGATGCATTTCCGAACCAAGTGGTTTTGAATTACCGCTTCAAAGTCCATGCCTCCAGGACCACCCATGCCTCCTGGTAGACCTCCCATACCCATACCGCCCATGTCGGGTTCTGGTTCCTCTGCAACAATATCAACAGCTCCCTGTTCGTCTTCGTCCACCCATTTACTAAAGTCTGTTTTGAGGAAAGCATTTTTGACTTTTTCCTTGGTGAGTCTTGGCCAGTATTCAGATTGTTTCGCCTTCTTGCGAATGACAAGGTTGAGGGAACGAGAATTCAGACGTTTGGTCGAAAGCTACTAGGGTATTGAGGAAAAGATACATGTCTGAAAATAGATAAATAACGAGCCTGGGGGTCGACTTGGGCGAAAAAATCAAGATCAAAGGCAAATTCCCTGTGTTCTCTACAATATTGTTAGTGTGGCCACGAGGGGATGGGACTGAGAGCTTACGATCCAGCTTTGGCTTTGAAAGAGATGGATGTAGGTGTGAGATTGTACTCGAGAGAGGACTCGATGATGTCGGGGAGATTTACTGTGACAAAGAGGGTATTCTAAAAAAGAAAAGTGTTCGAGAAGGACGACGGGTCAAAGGAGATCGAGAGAATCACGATGCGGGTGAACAAATACCTTGTCCTCATCAGTGTCAGAGCTCCTTTGGGCCCAAAGTACTTCAGGGTGCTGAACCATCGCGATAGTGAGAGGACAAGTGAGTATGGAACAGTCGAGAAAGTTCAGGCGCCGGTTTTGGCAGGAGCCGGACGGCGGGCGGCGCAGGTCCGGGACTTGAACCTGACGATGTGGTATGTTTCATGGGAGATAGGTTTATGTGAATGGGACTGACAGATTGCTAGGTGTACTCGATGGTTTCTACCTTTACTCCTCCTTCCCCTCCCCACTGCTCCCCCTTATTTTCTCCTCCTTTTTCTCTTTTCCTTAACAATGCATGCAAAGCCTTGGTCAGTTTTTTTCCTTCATTCTGTCACCACACACTCTCACACATACCCCTCAGCTTCTACTGCATTGTCCTTTTGACCACCCTCTTTGTCTCCTCATGCTACTGGCAACCCTTTCCCATCGACAGCCCACTCACCACACCCTGGTCTGACAACATCACCACCTTCGCACAGGCACTCAACGCCACAATCGCTGATTCTTCCCGCCCTTTCCCCACTGTCATGCGTGCTGTCGACCGATGCTGGTGTGATTTCTCTGCTGGAGGCTTGTTCGAGCCTTTCAATGTATCGCACTGGGAATATCTTAGTGTCCAACGCCTACACCATGAAATGGAACGCCCGAAGCTACTCGATGATAGCTTACCACAGGAAAACACAAAAGCCAATTCCAAGGATTCGAACTCAACCATTATTGAGGCATCTAACACGACAGCCTCGATAACCTTTTGGTCGCGCATCCGCCCCCTGTATTCCAAGGTTTTCCGCTCCCTGGAGTCAGCGCCGACCAAGGAGATACAGGCCAATAATCAAGAGAATCCCGACATCACAAAACCAACCATCATTCTCAACCCTCTCATTCGTCAAGAATACGATATGCGATCATACGGCCTTGGTATCATAATTGACTTTCGCTGGTCACGTTGAAGCTTCTTGGCTACAACTAGCCCCATCTATCACAGGCCGAGTATCTGCCAATGGCAGGTCACAACGAGCTACGTACTGGATCGGTTTCACTGTCGCAGTCTTCTATGTATTGTACAGTCGAGTATGTTAAACCTAGTAGATCCGTGGGAGACACTTCTTAAATAGGTAATAGCTTGGACTAAAGCTGGTGAACGAGACGTCAGAAACCGGTTCAAGCAAATTTCTGTCCTTTAGCGTTGTTCATCCGGCTGGCCTTGGTTTACCGAATTGCCGCGACTCATCATGGCCTCCGAACGTAAGGGCAAAGCTTCAAAGCGGGCAAGGACTGCCTTGGATCCTCTTGTCACTGAAGGTGCCTCAACCTCCTCGAGTACCGTCAACAAACTAGAACTTGTCCAAAAGGCATTCATGGCTCCTTTCAACCACAAGAAATCAGATTCAACTCGCATCCTTTCTGACCGTAAGTACTCATGTGTCGACATTAGGGTGTCCTCACACACCCTCCTTGTCCAGTTGCTCCTGTGATAATGACTCCCCGTATGATGACCTCTGCGGCAACTGTTTCTTCGAGACCACGCGCCTCCCTCGCAGCCTCGTCTATAACAAGATCCAAGATGGATTTTGCGACCCTTGGGCGTGCCCCATTGCGATTAGGACTTGGGTCAAAGCGTATCACATCGGGAGACCTTCAAATATTCGAGGCGGCGGAAGAATTGCTTGAAGCAGAGGTGCCAGAACCTGCCGGCGTGGCCTTAAATGTCAGTCTTCTACGTGGGTTTAACGCCACCATTCCAAGTGCCGAACAAAGCAGGACGAGGAGGAGACAAATGCGAAACGTTGAAACACCGCGGCTTGGGCTTAAAAAACTTGGGATGAGTGCGCGGGGCTTGCTTGCAGAGGACGAGGACCACGAAGAACAGAGCGTGGTCAGTGAAGATGATGTGGTTGTTGTTCGGCCTCACCCTGGTCGGGGGAAGGGCAGGGAGAGCCTAAGCACCGCCAAGAAATTGGGCAAAGAAGAGTTGTCCCGACAGTCGCAAGAAATTCTCCGCGACAAGGAGAATATCCATGTCAAACGGGTATGTAATCTGATTTAGCATATCGGACATCCATCTGACTCAGGTTTTCGTTGTCTCTTCAGAGTCTTATCAACAGTGAGGTCGAGGAGATCACGAACAAGATTCAGGCCCTAGACGGTATCAGAGCCAAACTTGAGCAAGACCTATTAAAATTGCAAGAAGATGAACTGGAACTAGATGACGAATGTGAGCGAATCATCCCTTCCGTTGATCTGCGTCATGTAAATGTTACCAAATTAGTGGAAGGTGTCAAAGAAAGACTGAAATTTGAGGAGGCATCAAGTCAATCCAAAATCAATTCGGTAGCTAACCTTCATCTTCCCCCGAGTTCTCGCCGGCGAAAAGGCATGTTTAGTATTCCTTTTTTCTTTTTTTCGAAAGAACTTCATTGGTAAATATTCTAAAGGACCTGCCTTCTTGCCTTCTGAACACGACGAGCTTCCTCCTGGGGTGGCTTTCATGGTATTTGGGATTTCTTTACCTTTGTACTATGAATCGATCCCCTCGTTTGTTAGACATTGGACAGTCATACCACTCCCATCACCACCCTTGATTTTTCGGAGCCCTATGGAACCCTTGTAACTGCATCCCAAGAGGACGCACAACCTCGCGTTTGGGATCTTCTATCAGGCGAGGAGATCGGTAGATTACGAGGCCATGTTGGAGCTGTACATTGCTTACAGGTGGAAGCCCATGTATGCTTGACGGGTGGTGCAGATGGAAATGTTAGATTATGGGACTTGCGAAAGGTTGAAGAAGATGAGGCATGGGGTGAAGGGGGGATGTTCAATCTTAGTGATGTTTCAGAGGACGACGAAGAAGACGAGCAGGAAGGAGGTCATACAAATGGATTCAGAACCTCGCAAGATAAACACGTACCAAAAGAGGGTGCCTGCTCCCGCCTTCTGGAGGGGCATACCCAGGCTGTAACCGCCCTTTATTTTGAAGACGAGTGCTTGGTAAGTGGCACCAAGATTTTCTTCTTTATTGGTGTTGAAGACCCGTGGGTAGGTGACTGGAGCCTCTGACAAGACATTGAGACAGTGGGATCTCACTACTGGGCAATGTGTCATGACCATGGATATTCTTTGGGCTATATCACACCCAGCGAATGGGAGTGTTGCAAGTCCACTCGTAGCTCAGTCCTTCCCTGGTACATTTGCTGTACAAACTCCACCGTATGCCGATGGAACGAGGGAGCTTTATGAGGATTTTGTGGGAGGTGTGCAGTTCTGGGGATATGGGCTCGTCAGTGGGAGTGGTGATGGTGCTGTTAGGATGTGGGACAGTAAGCTAAACTGTGATTTTAGCTGAACAGGCGCTAATTGTTGTTATGATCCCAGTGCGTACAGGACAAGCCCACAGAACGTTGCTGGGACATACGGGGCCGGTGACCTGTCTCCAGTTTGACGAGATTCATATTGTCAGTGGAAGCCTAGACAAGGCAATGAAGGTCAGTCTAAACTTGTTCTTGAGGGGTCTTTGAAGATCATTAATTAAAATCAAATCACTTTAGGTCTGGGACCTTCGAACAGGTGGAATTTTTGAGACAGTCCAGTTTGATCATGCCGTTACTGCATTGCAATTCGACTCAAGAAAGGTAATTGCGGCAGCTGGTGAGAACGGGGTAAAGGTATTTGTTCTCGTTTCTTTCTCGTTGACTATGGAATTAAAAATATTTAGATCTACAACCGTACAAGTTCGCAACAGTCAACCTTAATCACCAATGGACACACAAAACCAGTAGAGAGACTTCGATATATGGATCGTTATCTTGTAACTGGAGCTAGGGATGCGAAAGTTAAAATTTGGTCATTATAATATTTTTGGGAAGCTACCAATAATTCTAGAATACAACGGAAAGCTACTTCTTCTCTACCTCTCAAAATTTGGGAGAGATTCGATACGCATTCAGCGTCATTGGAAGTTGATTGGAAGACTTAACCAAATGAAGCCAAATGATCGTTCTATAAAAAGTCAGGAGGATCACGATCACATGACCTGCAAAAGTTCGCGTTTTTGGTCAACTTTTGGAAGTTCATTGTGTGTGCCTGGTGCCACTCACCCATACTTTTATACTGCAATTCCTTACATGTCTCCATATGCGTCGCAAAAAGTTTGTCCCAACTTCTGAAAACCAGGTTGCACTTAATTACTTCCATCTCTCCAGAGCCATCTCGAGGTCATTCCAGATAGTGAGGAAGAGCGTCAGCGGTATGGGCAAGGACTCTCAGCTGTTGTTTCCAACTCATCCCCCCCTCCCTGAGAATTATCAGACACGACGAGGAATGCTCGAGGTCCAGAAAATTCGTTGAGGTTATCGAGATTTCATCTTCTGACGACAGGTTTGTAGATGCACCATTAGCTTTGAAACCACATATTAACCTGCTCCTCAGCGACTGCGGTGAAATAATTATCAACCAATATACCGCAAGGTGGGAAATATCTTTGGTGTTGTATAGCTCGCATGGGTGTGGTAATGGCTATGTTTAGATCCAAGCAACCCTTCCATAAATCAAGTTACCGCAATCGTCGCATCATTGAAAGTTCTGACGACTCTTCTGCTGAGGCAATTGAACTTTCGGACAGTTCTGTGGAAGTAACGTTTGTGAGATCCAAGAAAACTCCTTCGAAACCTCTAGATGCTCGCCCTAGTCTAGGGGATCCTTCTTCTCCAAGAAGGGCCACCCTCGATGAATCTATAATCATTTTGTAAGCTCCTATACAAAATTTTGAGTAAAATCTGCTCACTTTTCAGAAAGCGAGCCACCGAGTGCTAGAACCCCGCTTCGAAATGGGAGGAAGAACGTTCATAAGACCCCTCACGAGACATCGGGAACCCCCAACAATGCAGTCAATGAATCGCCATCTAATAAAAAGTGTCAAATCTCATCTGCTGGTACTTTGAACACGTTGTCTACGCCACTAGCTCGACATCCATCTGTTGAAAAGACCCCTCGTACAAATACCAAGAAATCACGGTTACGGGCAGAGCTACAGCGAAGACAGGAATATGCTGAGCAGGTTTTTATCGAGTTAAATAACTCAGTCTTCAAGCAAGGACTTCCTGAGAACACCAAGTTGAACTGGAGCAAGAGGTTGCTGACAACGGCTGGAAAGGCAAAATACCATCGGTTCGTCTGATTTAAATTCGCCAAATTCGCAAGTTAATTATCATCGTTAAATAGTTCCAGGAATGGGATAACGACAACAGAAATTGAGCTAGCCGAGAAAATTTTGGACTGTGACGGTAAGTCGAACTGACATCTGCTTGTCATAATTAAGCCAATGTTCTCCTTCCAACCAGAAAGAATTAGGAATACCTTGTCTCACGAGATGTGTCACCTCGCAACCTGGGTAATCGATGATAAAGTCACCGAACATCATGGAAAATTCTTCAAAGCTTGGTGTGTCTGCCCTTCCTGATTTAAATCACATCACTATTAACTAATGATGGTGGAGGGCGAGTCGTGTAATGAAAATTCGTCCGGACATCGATGTCTCGGTGAGTGCATTTTCCTATGGACTATATACACTTTCACTGAGTGCCGTTTCCAGATTAAGCACAACTATGAGATTTCATATCCCTTTGAATGGGGTAGGATACGATTTTCTACATCCTGCGATATGTGGATCTAAGAATTTTCACTTTTTTTAGAGTGCCAACTGTGTTCAAAGGTGTAAGAATCATTTCCGTTCGAATACATTATCAAATGACTATCCCTCTCCAGGTATGGGCGGTTTAGCAAGTCTATACGACCGGATGAATGCTGTGGGTAATTGTGCCAGGTCCGGAAATTAAAATTACTTATGGCCCCCTACTGCTCAGTTTGTGGAGTTTGCAAAGAAGGAAAGCTCATCCCTCTATTCCCCACGAAACGGCCAGCTACGACCAGCAAGCTCAGTCGAATGGCAGCCGCAAAACCCCAAGGTAAACACGATTATTGTCGTAGCCGGGGCACACACTTACCAAGTATCAGACTCACCTCGTCCTGTGCAAAACACTTTAAGCGTAAAGGGTTATTTATTGGGGTCCGAATCGGATCCAGATTTCGAAGATGCTGCCGTCAAGTCTCTGGCGAAGATCATGTCATCGACCTCCATCACAAAATAATTTCCTTGTATGTATGTATACAATAAACACATTTATGGCATCAAGTATAGTAGGTATATATTGGATACAGAGTAATCTATGAAATATAACAAGAGCATGTATGGTGCATCACTTGACTTGGTGAACACGGAGAGGTAATTGAGTTCCAGAACTCCATTTCCCGGAAACAAAAGGGCGCGTCAAGATTGAATTAAATTTAAGGATTTTGACGTCTTCCGCAGGACTAAACTTGAAATGTGGAAGGAGGGATGCAATGAAAATCTTGACCTCGGCAAGGGTGAAGCGGTATCCTAGACAGGAGTGTGGTCCATATCCAAATGTCATAAGATTATTTACACCTGGCTTTGTAGGATCCCAATCCTTGATCTTGACCCATCTGTCAGGACTGTTGGGAATGTAAGACCGCAGGGCGATGTAGGAGGATTTAGATCACATACTTGAATGAAAGAGCGTCTTTACCCCACACGTCTTCGCTGAGGCTGAAACCTTCAATGGGTATATGGATATAGGTTCCTTTACTGATCTTTACATGGCCTTGAATGCCATCCTTGCCAACGGTGTCCCCGTTCGCAAGGGTGACAGGAAATGATATAGGAATCCGGTCGTCTTCCATAGCAACACGGATAGTTGCATGGACTGGTGGGCAGAACCTCAAGGTTTCACGAACCACCGCATCGAGGTAGGGCAGTTTGTCAATGAAGTCCCAGAGAGTCCTGGGTGGACAACGGCAAGGGCCCGCCCACACAGCGTCTGCTTGTGACCTAGGATGGCACGTGGTGCAATCATGAAAACCCGAGTCTGTAGAGGAATCTGAAAGGTTCCCATCCTGTTCTACTGAACAAATCTCCTTCCTTAAGCGATCCTGTATATCAGGGTGCAGAGACAGGAAATGGAAACACCAGGAAATAGCGACGGAAACGGTGTCTGAACCAGCGAGCAGGAAGGTTGAACACTGATCGAGCAGTTCTTGGTCCGTTAGCCGCTTAGAGGGATCATTTGAGAGATTTGATCTGACTAACAAAAATCGAGCATTGTGAAGGGATTTGAATTTCATCAATGAAAACAACTGACTCAACAATGATAAAATATCTTTGTCATCCCTTCCATTACCATCCTGTAAGGCAGCCTTTTTCTTCGCCACAATTTCTTTACCCGCGCGGCCAATAATCTTCAAAGATTGGTTAGTTGTTCGAATATCATCGCTAATCTGGGAGACCGATAGGCTAAGGGTTGAATTTCAAAAACATGAATAGTAAAACGCACCCAAATCTTTCTCAATATCGGGAAATACAATTCCAATATTTCCCTTAACCCCAACCCTTTGTCTGCGATGTTGAACATGCGACGGTATGCATCGTAGACTTCTTCTGTTTCGTCTTGCAGTGAATGGAAATCATAATCAAAGCCGGCGAGTCCAATTACATCGAATGATGCACGTGATATCCAGTGAGCAACGTCGATTACATCTCCAGAATTAGATGCCGAGCTGGTAGTAGGTGGGTGTCTACCACCAGAAGCTTCAGCCTCAAGTGACACCACTCCAGAAGTGAGATCTTTCCAACAATCGTGAAGTTCGTCAGCCTTGCGGAAAAAGACGGGAGTGATGTTTTTGATGGCTTGAAGGGTGAAAGCAGGGGCAAGAATGCGCCTTTGAAACCTATGCTCGTCGCCTTCCATCGAAAAGATACCTGGAATATCACATTAGAAGCTTCAATGGGGAGACCAGCTAGTGTTACCCACCTCTGCCAATGAGTCTGCCTAAAAATGATCGTGTCTGCCACGGCTTCTGGTAGTTGGATGATGTTAAAACATGCGAGATGACACGAAAATCGAAGGACATAAGACGATAGTCATGCTTGACGCGTGGATTAAGTATGTCACACGCAGAATGGATTGACTATACATACTCTTCCAAAGCCATTAAATCTAAAGGTTTGACCGAAACGTGTCCTCCAGTCCTGATGGGTCTGGACACTAAGCGCTGGACTAAAACGAACTGAGATTATTTCGGAGTATAGTGACAGTTGAGGAACATACTCCATGACCTGCTGAAGGTGAGTTTGAAGGAAAGAGCCTTGGGGACCAGGTAGATGCTGCAGTGGGTCGACCAAGGGGTGGAGGACGAGCAACTTGAAGAGGGAATAAAAGACATGAAGAATAAGGGTGACAACGGCGGTCACGCATATCTGGACGGCGACCTGAACGACGGGGTGGAGATCTCGAATCATCGTGGGGGTGAGGGAAAGTGACGGTATGTGGGCCCTTGATGATATATAGCATTCTTCATTGGAATACAAGGCCAACACTACCTTCCATATTTGGTTCTCCCTTTCTTCCTGATAATCGGAGCCTGAACCTTAAACAAGTCCTGTACATATTGAATTACCTAAGCGCTTCACCCTCATCAACACATTTGTGTATCGGCAGCCCTGTGAGCTCGAATTTCCTTGTCTCCCGTTCGCGTCATTAACGAGCCCAGGAAAAATCTTTAAGAAGAAATGACTCACGACGCTGTTTGGTTTTCTCGCCCTAGAAAATTCGGAAAGGGTAGCCGTCAATGGTATGCACAAGCCTGCAAAAAATACTCTGCATCCGTGGTCTCATTACCCATCTTAGCCGACTCTGCGCCCACCAAGCAGGTCTCATCCGCAAATACGGACTTGATCTCTGCCGTCAATGTTTCCGAGAAAAATCGGCAACCATTGGGTTCACCAAGGTACGCCTTTATCTACTTCTTGTATATCCACCCAATTGATTCAATCCAATTTCCCCAGAACCGGTGAAACTCCCCGTACATATCACCTCTCCTGCTATCTCTCTTAGTGCACTGCAATTATTTTCAATCCACCTGATTGCTGCGAACCTCTCAAGCCTGAAGATCGCAATGTAAGCTTGGATTGACCTTAGCTAGATAGCATGAACGTGTCGAGTCTTCACGCTTGTTCTCTGAGTGTTCGGCTCGGCCTTTGATACTTGTCCTCGGGGGCTTTTACATTTCACGCTGTAAGAAACAGATACACGAGGCTGACGTCAATAAATCTTTGCGGCCTATAAAGAACTCGGTTTCTCCAACTGCGGCATGTGATGTGCCCAAGAGTAAGAAGTAGAAGGAAAGTACTGCTTCTCATGATGTTTGTTGTATCAAGGTAATATTGTCGCCTTTGAGAAGTATACGACCTGTTGAAGGGCATTAGACATCAGTGGTTCTCACATAAGATCTTTGCGTACCCAATTCTCTTCTAGGTTTCACATCTTTCACGAATATTTCAGCGGCTTCATCGACAACGAGATTCATAAATTCATCAAAACCCTATAAAGGAGAAAGCCAGCTCAGTTATAAGCTTTCTTGTTGAGGTAACGACGATCGACGTACAATGATTCTTCCTTCTATGCGCATTTCAACATTATCGTACAGCCAGATTACAACTTTGTTTTTCTGGATGATCGAAATGAAAAAAAAATGCTTTGAGGAAATAGTAGACAATGGGCTCACTTGTTGAAGATTTTTGAAAATGACATTCTAGGATCATGGCCAGGTGAGAAGCACGCAAACATAAAGAGTAAAGCAGTGGGCATACAATAGGCTGAACCATCACGCGCTGTTGACGTCCCGACATCTTGAAATGCTGTGATTCAAGGGACAAGGAAAAGAAATTTGGGTTTTCGAGATGAGGTTAGACGCGAACCAAATCGATTGCATAGGAACTTGTTCTGGTTCTGGTTAGGGTTTAACAGCCTTCACGTGATAGCAATGATAGCTTGGCTCACCTTGACACGACACTTACTTCTGGCGACGCGTCGCATCTACCACCGGTATGGAGGTGAGGCTTCCCTTTCCTCTTCTGATTGGTGTTGTTAACGTGTTTCATTCAGGTTTTCGCACCTTCAAATTCGTCGACTGCAGCAGCAGTCACATTTATAACCTTTGTGCAAGATTTAAAGAAGAAAACCAAGGCATGGGGTCCCATGATCGAACTTTGTGCGAACGGGGAGAAGACTCTCGAGCGATTTCGCTACCAGTTCCCTGAGGATTGGCTCTATAGTGATCAGCTTCGTGGAGAATGGAGCGCCTACAACGAAATCCTGAAGAGAAAGAATGATTCTATCCAAGAACAGCTTGGTATGGATTCTAGCATTCCTTTCTGCCATGTTTAACTCATACACTATCATCACTGAAGCTGGCCTTCAATTGAAGATTGTAGCAGAAGACAAGATCGTAGAGAACAAAATAAACGAAATTCTCCAGGAATGGGAGAAGACACGACCAGTTCAGGGGAGCATGCGCGCAGATACAGCTATGAACACCATCAGTGTCTTTGAAGGAAAGCTTAACAGGGTGCAGGAGGAATACGACCTTGTTTGTCGCGCGAAAGAGGCGCTCGACCTCGAGTTGACGCGTCATACTCGCCTGGAACCAGTCTTTGAGGAGTTACGGGATTTGAAAGCCGTGTGGACGGCACTTTCGGGAATCTGGAGTCAAATTAGCGAATTGAAGGAACTTTCGTGGGCTACTGTGCAGCCCAGGAAATTGAGGCAGCAAATTGACGGACTTTTGACGTCTACAAAGGAAATGCCAACAAGAATGCGCCAGTATGCAGCCTTTGAATTTGTGCAAGACATCTTGCGAGGCCTCCTCAAGTCCAACGCTCTCGTTTCGGAATTGAAGTCGGAAGCTCTGAAGGATCGCCATTGGAAACAATTATTCAAGAATCTAAGGGTTGCTGCGCAGATCAGCTTACCGTAGTGAGTCGCTTCTGTCCCGTTCTGTGTTGCTCCTGATACGTTTCTATGCAAGCATGACCCTCGGCCACGTCTACGATTTGGATTTGAAGAAGAATGAAAGTTTGATCAAAGAAACCATCATGCAAGCCCAAGGCGAGGTAAAAATTCCACCTATTCTTTAGTGAAATGTTTTGACACGTCTTCAGATGGCACTAGAAGAGTACATCAAGCAAGTCAAAGAGACGTGGACCAGTTATACACTAGATCTTGTCAATTATCAGAACAAATGCCGCCTTATTAGGTATAGATAATTTTTGATGAGCACCATTTTCTATCGTTCTCATACGGTTACAGGGGGTGGGATGACTTGTTCAACAAGTGCAGCGAGAATTTAAACTCGCTTACAGCCATGAAATTATCTCCCTACTACAAAGGTTTGTGGCATTTCAACCAAATGATAGGAAAATCACTGACACTTTTTGTGCATAGTTTTCGAAGAGGAGGCGAGTAAACTTATGAACTCACTTGTAATCTGACCTCTGACGTCCTCAAAGGCCGGCTCTTGGGAAGAAAAATTGAATAGAATACATGTTCTCTTTGGTGATTATTCAGAACTCCGTTTGCTTCCTAGCTAACCTATCTTCAGATGTTTGGATCGACGTCCAACGCCAGTGGGTCTATTTGGAAGGCATTTTCTCTGGCAGTGCAGATATCAAGCATCTTCTTCCTGTGGAGAGCTCTCGTTTCCAAAACATCAACTCAGAATTCTTGACTGTCATGAAACGAGTCTATAAATCTCCCTTTGTTCTCGACGTCTTGAACATCCAAGGCATCCAGAAAAGTTTGGAACGCCTTGCCGACCTTCTCAACAAAATTCAAAAGGCTTTAGGAGAATATTTAGAAAGAGAACGGTCCTCATTCCCTCGATTCTACTTTGTAGGAGATGAAGATCTTCTGGAAATTATCGGCAACAGCAAGGACATAGTGCGAATCATGAAGCATCTCAAGAAGATGTTTGCAGGGATCTCGACTGTTACCCTCGACGAAGAAGTCACTCAAATTCAAGGCATGGCGTCTAGGGAGGGCGAAGTGGTACCCTTTTCCGAGCCCATCTGGCTCAAGGACTACCCCAAGATTAACGACTGGTTGGCGAGAATAGAGACGATGATGCGTTTATCGTTGGCGAACCTCCTGTCGGAATCAGTTACTGAATTGCAAGCATTCTATGGCAAAGGACCTTTACGAGGAGATCAGCTCATGGCATGGATGGAGAAGTATCCTGCCCAGCTCGTCACCCTTGGCATTCAAGTGGCATGGACGGCTTCGGTGGAGTCAGCATTGGAAACCCCCCAACTTCCTGAACATTCCTTGGAAGTTATTCACCAGGCTTTGGACCTTCTTGCCGATATCGTGCTTCAAGAACTTAGCCCTGTCACACGTCGCAAGTGCGAACATCTCATCACGGAACTCGTTCATCAACGTGATGTTACGCGCACCCTTATCCAGCAAAATGTGTTCGACACGAAGAACTTCATTTGGTTATACCAAATGCGTTTCTACCTTGACGGGACAATCGAAAACCCCCTTGAGCGCCTTTCCGTCAAGACTGCCGATGCGTCTTTCCCCTATGGTTGGGAATATCTGGGAGTGCCTGACCGCTTAGTCCAAACTCCCTTGACGGACAGGGTGTACTTAACCTTGACGCAGGCACTCGACAACCAACTTGGGGGGGCACCATTTGGCCCAGCAGGCACTGGTGAGTACCCAATCACTAACTACAATAATTAGCTCATCGAGAAATACAGGTAAAACGGAATCCGTCAAAGCCCTTGGCGTCCAGCTTGGTCGATTCGTTCTTGTCTTTTGCTGTGACGAAACATTTGACTTCCAAGCAATGGGTCGTATCTTTGTTGGACTTTGTCAAGTTGGCGCCTGGGGATGCTTTGACGAATTCAATCGTCTCGAAGAACGTATCCTCAGCGCTGTTTCGCAGCAAGTCCAAGCTATTCAGCAGGGTTTGGCGTCCCTTGTCAAAAGCCCGAATACGGAGATTGAGTTGGTTGGGAAACGTTTGAAAATTAACAAAAATATTGGTGGGTTTTGTCCTTATCCCTGAAGTGCTGATCACTTAAGTTTCAATTATCGAACCTCAACCAGGCATCTTCATCACAACCAATCCGAACTACGCTGGTCGTTCGCAATTGCCACCCAATCTTACTAAGTTATTCAGACCGTGTGTTATAATCTTTCTCAAAAACCTTTGGCATTGATTTAAACTCATCTTAGGATGGCCATGACTCGCCCTGATCGAGAGCTCATCGCTCAAGTCATGCTCTTCTCTCAAGGTTTCCGAACAGCAGAGTCTCTAGCTTCGAAAATTGTTCCATTCTTTAATCTTTGTGACGAACAACTTTCACCCCAACCCCATTACGACTTTGGCCTCCGAGCGCTCAAAGCTGTTCTCGCAAGTGCTGGTATCTTGAAACGAGAGCGTCTGCAAAATTCTCGTTTGGAATCTGAAATTGAGAACGATGTTGCCGGGTTGTCGGACAGTATCTCAGAACAAATCATCCTCATTCAAAGTGTGACGGAGACAATTGTACCCAAACTTGTGGCAGACGATGTGCCCCTCTTGACCAGGTATTCCAAGTCAGACGCTTTGCTTCGTACATAAATTCACATTCACATTTTTAGCCTCCTTGCTGATGTTTTCCCTGGGGTGGATTACCTGCCTGTGGATCTGGACACACTGCGGGAACAAATTGTTAAAGTTTGTGCAGAAAGGCGACTTGTAGATGGCGAACGTTGGATTGCCAAAATCCTTCAACTTTACCAGATCCAAAAGATTCAACATGGTTTGATGATGGTAGGACCCTCTGGAAGTGGAAAAACTAATGCATGGCAAGTATTGTTGGCCGCGTTGGAACGTCTAGATGGCATTGAAGGGGTTTCTTATGTCATTGACCCGAAGGCCATGCACAAAGATGCTTTATACGGCACTCTGGACCAGACCACCCGGGAATGGAACGATGGATTATTCACTCATGTGCTCCGCAAGATTGTCGATGATGTTCGTGGTGAAAGTGGCAAGAGGCATTGGATTATCTTTGATGGTGATGTCGATCCAGAGTGGGTCGAAAACCTAAATAGGTCAATTTCCTCAAACATATCTGCATTTTATCATGACTAATAATTTACTTTTAGTGTGTTGGATGACAACAAATTGCTTACTTTGCCCAATGGAGAACGTCTCAACCTCCCACCCAACGTCCGCATCATGTTTGAAGTCGAACATCTCAAGTATGCGACTCTTGCCACCGTCAGTCGATGTGGAATGATCTGGTTCAGCGACGACGTCGTGGAGCCTCGGATGGTGTACCGCAATTACTTGTCTACGCTATCATGTGTTCCTCTGGATGCTGATGATGATGATGCCGGAGATGTCCTAGGTCGACGAGCCGAGATTCCTGCAGATACTTCTGCAAACCTTGATACACAGAAACAAATCGCCACCATGTTAGAGCGCTACTTTGCCGAGGGTGATTTGGTTAGCTCGGCGTTGACTTTCGCGGAATCCATCGAACACATCATGGACTTCACCATTACACGAGCCCTCAACACTCTATTCTCGCTCGTCAACAAAACTGTTCGCAACGTCATCGAATACAATCTTCAGCATTCGGATTTCCCATTGACATCTGACCGCGTTGAGCAATATGTAACAAAACGGCTCCTCGTGAGCATCATATGGGCATTCTCGGGTGACGCCAAGTTGGAATTACGAGCGAACATGGGAGAATTTCTTCGAAACCAGACGGGCATTGATCTCCCGCCCATGGCTCCAGGTAATTCTCTCATTGATTTTGACGTTCAAGTCTCCAATGGAGAGTGGATAGCCTGGCAATCCAGGGTACCAGTCATTGAGATCGAGGCCCATGCCGTAACCGCGTCTGATGTAGTTGTACCGACCATGGACACCGTTCGTCATGAGGAGGTCTTGTATTCGTGGCTTTCGGAGCACAAACCTTTGATGCTGTGTGGCCCACCTGGTTCCGGGAAAACGATGACTTTGTTCAGTGCGTTGCGCAAACTTCCCGATATGGAAGTTGTTGGCCTCAACTTCTCCAGTGCGACGACCCCCGAACTGATTCTCAAGACATTCGAGCAATATTGCGAATATCGCAAGACTCCCAATGGTGTCACTTTAGCCCCAATTCAAATCGGGCGCTGGCTCGTAGTATTCTGCGATGAAATCAATTTGCCAGCCGCTGATAAATACGGCACCCAACGAGTTATTTCCTTCCTACGTCAACTTGTGGAAAGTGGTGGTTACTGGCGTGCCAGTGACATGGCATGGGTAAAGCTCGAACGCATCCAATTTGTCGGCGCATGCAACCCCCCAACTGATCCAGGCCGAGTTCCCCTGAGCCATCGCTTCTTGCGGCACGCGCCATTGGTCATGGTTGACTATCCCGGGGAAGTTTCCTTGAAACAAATTTATGGCACTTACAATCGTGCCTTGCTTAAAGTTGTCCCAAATTTGCGGGCGTATGCCGAGCCTCTGACAGACGCTATGGTGGCCTTCTATCTAGCTTCACAAAAGAGGTTCACTACCGATATTCAAGCTCACTACGTTTACAGTCCTCGCGAGCTAACGCGGTGGGTAAGGGGTATTTACGAGGCAATACGCCCTCTTGAGATCCTCTCCGTTGAAGGGCTCGTTCGCGTTTGGGCGCATGAAGCACTCCGGCTGTTCCAAGATCGTTTGGTCACAGAAGAAGAGAGAAATTGGACCGATGACCACATCGATGTGGCCGCGATGGAACATTTCCCAACCATTAATCGCGAGGAAGCACTGGGTCGACCAATCTTGTACTCCAATTGGACCTCCAAGAACTATATACCAGTTGATCGAGAAACCCTTCGGGAATACACCAAGGCACGGCTGCGTGTATTTTATGAGGAAGAATTGGATGTTCCCCTTGTTCTCTTCAACGACGTTCTTGATCATGTCTTGCGAATTGATCGAGTCTTTCGCCAAATCCAGGGGCATTTATTGCTTATCGGTGTCAGTGGTAGTGGCAAGGTGACATTTCTTATTCTTCATCCACTGTACCCTAAAACTAAAATGGTGCCCAACAGACAACACTATCTCGATTTGTGGCATGGATGAACGGTCTCAGCATTTTCCAGATCAAGGTTTCTAATAAATATACCGGCGAAGACTTTGACGACGACTTGCGCACAGTCCTCCGTCGCGCAGGTTGCAAAGGCGAGAAGATTTGCTTCATTATGGACGAGTCGAATGTTCTTGATTCTGGCTTCTTGGAACGAATGAATACCCTTCTAGCTAATGCGGAGGTTCCAGGTCTTTTTGAAGGAGATGAACATGCAGCATTGATGACCGCTTGCAAAGAGGGTTCTCAGCGTGACGGATTGATGCTCGACTCCCCAGAAGAACTCTATCGCTGGTTCACACAACAAGTTGCAAAAAACCTTCACGTTGTATTCACCATGAACCCGCCGGAAAACGGCCTTGCTTCCCGGGCAGCTACTTCTCCTGCCTTATTCAACAGATGCGTTCTGGACTGGTTTGGAGATTGGTCCGATCAAGCATTCTACCAGGTTGGCATGGAGTTTACTCACACTCTCGACCTTGATCTCCCGTCTTACACTCCCCCTGCACACTTCCCAATTGCGTACCGTGCATTGTCACTGCCCCCACTTCACCGCACTGCAGTCATCAACGCCCTCGTTCATGTCCACATGTCTCTGCATCAGATCAATCAACGATTGAGTCGCAGGCAAGGCAGATATAACTATGTTACTCCCAGACATTATCTCGACTTGTGAGCCCTCCATTGATTTTCTTAATTAGAAAGCACTAATTTACCATTTACCTGAAGTATCAACCACTATGTCCGCTTGTATAGCGAAAAACGAGATGAACTCGAAGAACAACAGCGTCATTTGCATGTCGGCTTGGATAAACTCCGGGACACCGTTACGCAGGTTGAAGATCTAAGGAAGAGTCTCGCAATCAAGAACTCGCAGCTTGCAGCGAAAGATGCAGAAGCCAATGAAAAACTCAAGCGCATGGTTGCTGATCAGCAAGAAGCTGAACACAAAAAGGCTGCATCTATTCAAATCCAATCAGAGTTGGCGGAACAGGATCAACACATTGAACAACGTCGAGCGGTCGTCATGGCCGACCTTGCGGAGGCCGAGCCTGCGGTTCTCGACGCACAGGGTGCCGTCAGAAACATTAAAAAGCAGCATCTTCAGGAAGTGCGGACAATGGCCAATCCACCTGAGGCAGTCAAACTAGCTATGGAATCCGTTTGCACCATTCTTGGAGAAAAGATTGAGAGTTGGCGGACAGTGCAGGGCATAATCCGACGTGAGGATTTTATTCAGCGTATCGTCAACTTCGACACAACTACTCAGATGACCAAGAACCTCCGCGAGACGATGAAGAAAGAATTTCTCAGCCGACCATCTTATAACTTTGAAACTGTACAACGAGCCAGCAGAGCATGTGGACCGCTGGTCAAGTGGGCACTCGCACAAGTGCGCTTTTCAGAAATACTGGACAAAGTTGAACCCCTCCGAAACGAGGTGCAGTCCCTTGAAAAGCAGGCGGAAACAACAAAGAAGCAGGCCCATGCCATGGTGCAAATGATCGCCCAATTGGAATCGAAAATTGAGAAGTATAAAGAAGAGTATGCCCGCTTGATTAGCGAGACCCAAGCAATCAAGTTCGAGATGGAACGCGTTCAAAGCAAGGTTGATCGCAGTATGAAGCTCCTCGAGAGTTTATCCTCCGAACGTAGTCGATGGGAATCTGGCAGTCGCACCTTCGAGACAGAGATGAGCACCATCGTTGGCGATGTGCTTCTCTCGGCGGCGTTCCTAGCCTATGGAGGTTTCTTTGACCAACATTATCGCGAAGTTATGTGGCAGGAATGGGCAAGTCACCTCACAGAAGCCAGCATTAAATTCAAGCCCGAGCTTTCGTTTGCGGAATACCTCTCCACCGCTGATGATCGGCTGAGCTGGCAATCGAAGTCCCTCCCTTCGGACAATCTGACAACCGAAAATGCCATCATGCTTAAACGATTTAACCGTTACCCACTGATCATTGATCCTACTGGACAAGCCACCACTTTCCTATTGAACGAATATAAGGAACGTAAAATCACCGTTACGAGCTTCTTGGACGAAGCCTTCCTCAAGGTGCTGGAAAGTGCCCTTCGCTTCGGAAACCCTCTCCTCATACAAGATGTAGAACATCTTGACCCAATTTTGAACGCCGTTCTAAACAAAGAGATCCGAAGGACAGGTGGCCGGGTTCTCATCCGGTTAGGCAGTCAAGACATTGATTTCTCGCCTTCATTCACGATGTTCTTGTCGACACGCGATCCATCAGTGGAGTTTTCTCCAGATATCTGCAGCCGAGTTACCTTTGTCAACTTCACGATGACTAGAAGTAGCCTTCAAAGTCAATCACTTGACCAAGTCCTCAAACTCGAACGTCCTGATACGGAGAGGAAGCGAACGGATCTCATGAAAGTCCAAGGAGAATTTCGCCTTCGTCTTCGAACACTTGAAAAACTTCTTTTGCAGGCTCTCAACGAATCATCTGGCAACATATTAGATGATGACAAGGTCATCGACACCCTCGAGACCCTCAAGAGGGAAGCTGCAGATATTACGCGCAAGGTCGAAGAAACAGACGTGGTTATGCGAGAAGTTGAGCAGGTGACAGCGGAGTATCTCCCACTGGCTCAGGCCTGCAGCTCCGTCTTTTTCGTGTTGGAACAACTGAATCTGGTCAACCACTTCTATCAATTTTCTCTCCGCTTCTTCCTCGATATCTTCGACTATGTGCTCCACTCGAACCCGAACCTCAAAGGTGTTACAGACTATGGGCTTCGTCGCGACATCCTGCTGAAGGACCTGTTCCTTATTGTCTATAAGAGAACATCTCGCGCATTGCTCTATCGCGACCACCTGATGCTTGCGATGCTTCTCGCTCAAGTTAAACTTCGTGGCATTGAAGATATTGGAGAGGAACTGGAATTCTTATTGGAAAGCGGTGATGGCCTTGCGCCTGCTACTGCTGCGACCTCACTGGCGCAGGATCACCCCCTCATGTCAGCTGATCAACTTCATCGTCTCCAGAGTTTTTCCAAACAACCCATTTTCAAACCGGTCGAACCACATATTGCGAGCAACGAAATCCAATGGGTTCATTTTTTGAAGTCAACCAACCCTGAGGAGTCCGTGCCAACACCTTGGGAGACTAGTACCCGTAAGTTGATTTGAAAATAAATCGGACCTATTTCTGACTTATTCCTTCAGCTGCTATTGAGGCCATTCGGTCTCTTCTACTTATTAAATGTTTTAGACCGGATCGTCTCCTGCAATCGACAGCAATTTTCGTCCGAACTATATTTGAAACCGACATTTCTTCTGAAGCAACCTACGAG
>Ga0307509_10000503_pt1 | contig 66391 bp, 61 predicted proteins | sample 10_EM_MG_FD_202245 | JGI IMG/M metagenome (GOLD analysis project Ga0307509, IMG submission 202245) | Populus trichocarpa ectomycorrhiza microbial communities from riparian zone in the Pacific Northwest, United States - 10_EM | ecosystem: Host-associated > Plants > Roots > Unclassified | place...
CCAATGGCCGCCGGCCCCCCCCCCCCCCCCCCCGCAATCCATTAGCACACACCACTCTCTGCGCATCATGCCAAATTTTTTGGAAAAAAAAAAGGCGGGAGGAAAGAGGGATTGAAAACCCTACTTATGCGTTTCATCATCCGTATACTCATCCCTCGAATGGAACACCGATAAATTATTGACAAACTGTATATCCCCCCGCTGGAAATGCAATCCTAGAGCAAACCTCTCGGCCGTGAAGTGCAACGCGTCCAGCGCCTCCGCCATCTCCTCCGTGATCGGCGGGATGTCCGTGGACCTCGGTAGCTCTCTGAACCCGGTAAACTTCCGCCGCGCATACTGACTTATCAGCCGTCCGTTATGGAGATGTATCAACGGTCGATAATACACCTTCGGATCACCGCCAAAGCCGTCAAACGGCCAGGGCTTTGATAGGGTATCTATTATGTCGGGGCGCGTCGAAGCAAGGTGGTTGTACACTTTCCAGGCACTCGCGATTCGACTTGTGCCCCCGCTGGCGGCTTGGCCGAGAACATACAGGGAGACGATTTCGCCCGGGTCTGTGTGGAAGACTTGCTTTTCAGAGGTGTATGCTGGGGTGCCGATGGGGTTTGTGTTGGTCTGTGAACGGAGGTCGGTGATGTGTGCTAGAACTGCACCATTGGGGTCTTGTATCCCGCGCGTGGGGCCTATGTGCGATTCTACGCCGACGTATGAAATTGCGTTCTCAAGAGGTCCCGGGTATTCCGGCAGGCCGCGGAGGACGAAGAATCCGCGCCCGGAATGTAAGATTCGTGCCTGCCTTTGTAGTTCCTTGGAGAATGACGGTAGAGGGAAGGTCGTTGGGGAGAGTAGGCCTAGGGGAAGGTTTTGGCTCTTGAACCGCTCAGCGGCCGATCTCACTTCTTCGATGTCGGATTCTGTCAGATGGTAGATCCATTCGCCGTCCTTGAAGTCTTTCCCATCCCAGACTAGTTCTGATTCGAGCTTATCCGGGAAGCCGGCTGGGAGAACTTGTGCGGGGTTTTTGGCCAGTATGCGCTTCGTGCGCTCGGCATAGGAGATGGGGTCAGGGTGATAGGTTATATCTGGCTGCTTTGCCGTTTCCATAAAGGTGGTGGTGGACATGGCGCTGGTCGTTGGAGCCTCTGGTCTATGGTTGCGAGGTGCGGAGTTGATGAATCCTGTCTTTCATAGGCTGATAGTGCAAAGTTATTGCACTACGCCTCCCCGAAATGCCGATTCCAGGGATCTCGATTTTTCTCTCAGCAACGGAGTTAGGATATCTCGTTAGCAATCCCGGTGCCTGGCACTTGTAGAACATCTACCTGTCCCCGGTGTAATTCTGTGCCAGGAGGGAGATCCATAGCCGTCCCAAGAACGTCACCACCTTCACAACCGATGACTTGTGTTACGCCGAGGGCGGCAGCTAACTTTTGTGGTTTCCTAACTTTTGTAGTTTCCTGCGCAGTTGTCCACTTTGTCTGTCTATTGCGTTTTTGGAGATAATCGCTACTCTAGATATAGGAGAATCCACGGCAACCCCCTTAAAGGTATGGCCGAGGGGGCCGAAAAACAGAAGTGATCTCAAACATCCTCAAAATATAACAAATAAAGGATAAAAATTAATGGCAAAGTCACCAATCATAGCCACCATTGATAGCTTTATAATTCATGACCCCAAATTGGATCCTCTTGTAAAAGGAAAAATATCCAGCTTGGCAGGAAAATCTATCATATTTTTGTAGCGAGGAGGGGATAATTTCTAACTAATTCCCTTGTTATTCTTCCATAGCATCAATTTTGCTCCTATGTTATAAATCTCTGGGTCCTCCCTTGTCTCACTAGGGTGGGAGCGGGTCAATCTGGGTTGATGTTTTGGACAGCCTGGGGTGCAGTTCTATGGTGGTCACACTCGTGGTCAGTCTTGCTTAGACCAGTCTGTTTGCATGTTTAGGTAACCCTTGTTGGACCTCATTTGATATGTTCTACTGATCTGAACATCAGGGGGATCGTGAAGCTCTAGCATTCCTAGTAGGGGGTCGGCAGTCGTTGTAGGAGGAGCGCTTCCATTCCGCCAAATACTATATAGTCTTCCGCATAAGTGTTTGTATTACACTCAATCGTTACAAGTTAGAGGCATATAGAACCCGAACACTTGGGCCCGAATTTCGCATGGACGGTCAGATACGCATAGCGAGAGTTTTATCCCTGCGCTTTCCTGTATCATACCAAAGAATAGTTGCATCCGGGATACTAGGCATGGAATTCGGGGAACATTTGTCCTCTGATAAAGAAAGTGTGCATTTCGGAGGCAGAGCATAGATATTCACCGGAACCCTCCCCCGTTCCTGGTTCTATCGATATCATGAGAGAGTACTATGATTGGATACCGATGTCCATTTTTACCAAGGATAAAGTATAAGGCGCCTGAATTGTCTATTTTCCGAAAAAAGCAGTTAAAGGATCATAAATATCAATTGAAAAGTATCATCGGCCAGTTCCTATGGTCTAATGGCTTAGGAGACTGGTCGGCTAATTTGAAACAGGGACCAGTAGTCGAGCATTAAAAAAAAAGCTCGGCGAACCACTTTTTTGCTGGGTGTAGGTCTAGGGTTTGGTAATGCCCTTGGGTCAGTTCCCGCCAAATGTTGCGGTGGGAGTGCTGGCTAGTGTTCGGGCACTATATGCCCGTAACTTGTATAGTACCGTCTGGCTAGGAGGATTAAGTTCAGTCACATAATAATATTATTATGCTCTAATAAATCGATTCTTTAGTCCTAATTTGACCCGTCGATGTTTATAGTTGGCAACCAACGCCTTTTTACGTTTTAATAGATTAGGAAAAAACACTTTAAAATTAAAATTGAAATACCGGGAACACAGAACCTCAATGAGAAAAAATAAACATGCCGCCAACTAATGATGAAGGCATTGATGACCAACTAGAAAAAAAGCCACATCATGTAGGCATTTAGTGATATAAATAAGTCTAGCTAAGTTATCAAATACCTCCTATGGTGATTAAACTCCACGGCCGCCCAAATATCGAGGTGGTCAAGGGGAGATTGACGTGGTACTTGCCTTCGCCATTTGGTTTGAGTTGTTCCGGTGTTCCGTAAGTGTCGAGCGCATGTTCAACCCACGTATTGGTATTTGGCCTAGTCTGCTTTTTCACCAGTGCAACGACTGCCTAGGAGGGGTTAGCTAGGCTGCGATCGCGGAGCTTAATTGACCAGGGCTTGCCATGGAAGGGTCCAATAGCCAAAGCGTATCCGGCAGGGTTAGATTAGTGCTTTGTGATATTAGTGTACCTAGATCTGTAATAACCTTTCCTCGCTCTCGGGTCATACTAAAGAGGTTCTGGCTTTTAATCTGGGAACACAGCCATCAGTAAGTGTCGGAATTTGGATGCTTGAGAAAGAGTGAAGCGAAAGTAAAGAAAGGTCGACTGAAAGAATGATCTAGTTTTGTATGGGAAGAACAAGAATTGACCAATGTCTCTTATATTTGATGCTTGAGTACCGGCGCACAGTATTTATACCCACAAGAGGTATCTATATACAGAGCCAACTAGTCTCTAAGTTCCACTGGCACTATTGCCCGCCACTGGCAGAAATGCTTTCGTCAAATTGAAGCCATTGTTCCAACAGTAAGTGTGACTGTTTGAGCGAGTGATAATCAATGAAGACTTACAAAGCCAAGTTATTCCCTCGAGGGACGCAACAAACAAGGAGTCACGGCCATTGAGTCAAACCTATGTCTGACTAGCCCTCGCACCGTCACCTAGAAAAAAGAGAAAACTCATGCTCCTACGCTGCATCATGAACAATTGCGAAATGCTCATCGTCGATTATGCCCCGTCTCCACTCAACACTAAGTGAATCAGTGTATGTGCATCTTATACCCTTGGCCAATAGGAAACTCACGCGTTAAGGGGCTTCTGCGATTTTTGAAACAAGATAACCGGAGCCGGTGCTCCTTGCTAATACTAGCGTGCAGCACAATATCCTGCCATAGCATCAACAAATATATAACGTTACCTATTCCATGAATAACTATAAACTTTAGCAACTCATGTTTATTGGTGGGTTAGGAAGTGAGAAAAACCTACTCGGAATCCTAAGAGCTTTATGAAAACTTCTCTGGGTAAAATAACCCGACTTCAGCCTATGCATTCTGTCCTATCTCCCGACAAACCCCGAGGCCCATGCACCATATGCTTTCCCATCATTACTTCTCCTGGGATTCCCGGGGCAAGAGGTGTTTCCCCCGTGAGGGTCAGTTTCTAGGAGCGTTTTTCCGTAGTCATAACAAACCAGACCATCCTTCCTGCCACTCCCAGAAATTTTCGCTGCCACGATAGCCACCCTAGAGTCCACGTGGGTAGTAACTATCTCAGTCCGTTTTACGCTATTCGGTTCAAGTTAGTTATACATGAAAATTCAGTGATATAAGGAAGAAAATACCTGATCTGGAGGTGTCGCCTGTGCAAATGAGATCATCAAATAGCGAGATATTGCCCGCCCTATACCGTACCTTATATATGTTAGTCTTTATTAATAGAGATAATAGAAAGAGTACAGGACTTACCTAATAAGGCCGAGGGCTTATCGTTTAGGTCAACCCAAAATGCCTCGATCCAAGATCTGTCAGTTCTAGCATTTTGAATGATTGACTTGGAAAATCGAGGTGTTGGGGGAGATTTTGGAGTGCACAAAAGAGAAGCTGGGAATGGGTGTTTCTTAGCTTCTTCCATTCTAAGGAGTTGGCACTGTGATATTGTGTATGATGTGAATTAAAGGGAGGAGGGGGAAAAGTGTTTCTACTGGAAAGATCCCCGTGTGTGTTTGGAGAGGGTGGGGCACACATAGGGGAAGATGGCTAGGAACTGAACGCCCAAACATTCAATTTGTGTTTTGGGGGGAAGCTTGTGTAGTAATTATGAATTCATAACCCGTACCATTTGCGTAGGTGGGTTTTGGTAGAGTCCCAAACACAGGTCCCTGAGCAAGGGGTGGGAAGGATAGTAAATTAGGCACCTGTCTTTCTTCTTGCAACGTCGTTGACCTACAGTATATACGAAACTTGCAAAATAGAAGGACGGCAGACATATGGGCAAAAGTTCTAGTGATTTTCACTAGAATGGCATGTACTGTACATATGGCCGGGTATTTAGGGACTATCCCTCTCCTAGGTGTTTTGCAATACGGTCACGTATTGTACCAATCCGTGAAGGGTGCTAGACATAAGAACTGGCTATGCGCAGGGGGGAATCCTCCGGAATTCGCAGTGTGTTTAGAAGCCACCAAACTCGGGGTTCGGGTTCCCTCCTTTGGGAAAGGGCTAAGAACGCTAAAAGGCCTACTCTCCAGGGAAAAATAAATAAAAACCACTAGATCTTACTAGGAAAGATAACTCCGGCGTCCTAGCACCGGGTCTGATTATTAGGGTTCTTGCTATGCCAAGATTAACTTTAGCAGTTGAAGATATCTGCAAATTGTAAACCGAAGGGGTACGTCCTCTTCTCTGGGAATAAGTGAGAAGACACAGCATGAGAGTGATAAAGCCAGAGCTGTTCCGAATACTCATCTCAGGCCTCACCTCCGGTTGATGAGCTATGATTTCTCCTTTTCCGGGAACAAGAACTGGTGGAATTTATGGTGCTAGCCTTTTAAATACTATGCGCCTAGCAATATCCAGGGAAATACACTATTGGAAGAGTGAAACCCTTGCACAGAATCACCTCCCCATTTGTCCTGTATAAGGGTGAAGGAAAGTTAGGGAAATAGGCTGAGAGAAAAAGCAAATATAACGAGCTGTTAGATTTTCACGCTTTTCCATAGCTAGAAAATATTTCTGTGTCTGCCCTGCTTAAAAGTCTCGTGATCCTGGTGGTGCATTGCGCCAAGCCCAAGGAAAGGGCTAAAACTTTCACCTTTGGACTTAGTTCAACACAATTGCGGAAAAAGTATCTAGAGGCTTCGAGTTATCTTCGGGTTTTTCTGTGATCTTTTTTTTAATTACATGGGTTATTTGAGGAGAAAATGGTCTCGTGACAATCTGTAATTCATTCGCTGTCTCCTGCGATGTTGGGCGTTTTGGGTTGTATGTCCCGGTCAAGGATGGTATCACAGCCGAGAGTCTACAGAAAACGGAAATCCCGCACAAGACATGGCCTGACAACCGACCGCAAACCCACAAGTCCAACACTTATATATATCCTCCCCTCATTGCCATCTCACGTGGAAGCTGCAGTGTCCAATAACATAATACTTGTTTCGGTATAATATTCCAAGCGGTCGATTTCGGATGCACTACGTATATACCTTACTCTTATTTTATGCGTGGTGCCGGTTGACAGGTGCAGTTCGACGATCAAGTTTGCATCGTGCCCCCCCCGGCCCGCTGGTTGCCGTGTGATATCTCATGATCCAGTTCACGAGGATCGTGAATCAATGGATCCAATGCACCCCGCAGGGTGATATGGAACAGACCAGGGAGCTAATTTCATGTGGGTATCTTGCTTCCTTAACACGATTACCTTATCGGATCATAGAATCAGCACCCTTTATGCACTCATCGGGGAGTAGTTTTGACAACAGTATCTCCTATGTCGACAACGGGGTCTGGTATGCATAATGAAGTTTCATCCATCTGATTGATGAAAATCACAATTTCTTCCACTAGAGAACTCATGAAGGACAGACAAATAGCGAGCCCAATCCTTCGTGAGATACCATTCTTCCGATAGCCCGCCTAAATCCTGAAAAACAGAACCAATAATGGAAAACCTCGCAGATAGCCATAGCTTTCTCCTGCCGGAAGAATTTTTTGAATCTTTCCATCAGGGAGAATTTACGTCTCCAACGCGAGTTACTTACTGTCCTGAGGATAATAATGACCCGCTCAACCCAGTAATTACGACTGGAGTTTTCCTTCGCCTGAGCACGAACAACCCTGACGAGAAGGAACCATTGATGTTGATACAATTCATTCAACCAAAAGTTTGGAGAATCCGGTTCGACCCCAACAGCACCGACCCAGATGACTACGATGACTATAATTCGTAACCCACCACCCTCCAATTTCCCTGCTTAGGAGTTCTTTTTGTTTGATGTTTTGTTGTTTCAAGAAGCTCACATAATCCTAGGCGGACCATCATATCCGATACCCTGACAAACCTCCGCGATATTCTGGACAAAGTGGAGGGTATCAAGTGGGAGACGGAATTCATTGCGGGGTCCGAAATGGACCAATTCTATACTCTTAGGGTATATCTCGACACTCTTCGGGTGGTGGCCTGACACAACAGACGCTTACCTCAATCTCTAGTCCGTGCTCCGTGAAAACGATGGAGAGCCCCGGAAAAGGACAACTATCTCTGAACTGTTGATCTACAAGGAGTTCTTCAAGATTCAGGTACTTCTCATCTCTAACAATACTATCGGGTTTAGCTTATATTTTAGGGTGTTCGCTGCGTCAAAGAGTCTGGAGTAGCCGATCCACCACATTCACAGGGTGCGCAGAAGGCAGTTCACACGCAGAGGAAAATTGTTTGGGAAACCGCGGGAGTTGGGTTGTCGTGGAAAAAGACCCGAAAAGTCGCCGCCACTGTCTTAACCTCCAAAAAGCCAGGCCTTGCACGCTACATGGGTATGTCCTCGTAAATTACTAGATCCCCATGTAGGGAGAGCTCCCTAGGAACAATAGGATTGAGTTGCTAATGGGTATATGGTTGAAGGATGGGGAGAGCAGGGAGGGAAAGAACTCTTGAAAAAGAGCACTCTTATGAACTATTTCAGTAAGTTCCAACCAGTCCTATGCTTGTACTACCGGGGCTGATACTATGATTAGACTTCGATAACATGACATACAGCAGTGTCTACGGCCAAGGACCACTTGACGAGCGTGAACCCTTATATCACTCCGAGCCGTTCTGGCTTGAGCTCAATGGATTACCAAATTACAAGAGCCAGGTTGCGACCTTTGTTGATAACTACTCCCAGATCTGTGTAGATTTCTGTGTGAATCACGCCGGTGAGATTAATGTCGGCACCAGGTTTGGGCCGTTGCAATACTTCGTCTTTGCGGGCGATTCGGTGGCTGAAATCATCAGGTAAGCTTAAAAATCTCACTACAGACATCACTTTATCGATTAAGATTTTCGTGCCGGACAGGCTTTACAGCTCAATAATTGGACGGGCTCGATTGAAGCCACGATACGTGCTTGGACATCATCAGGGGTGTATGTCCAAACCTTCCTCCATAACTCAAACTCACATCTGGATAAGGGGAGAGTATCTGATATTAGCGGTGAACTAGGTTACGGATACGATACTCGCAATAAGGTCCTCAAAGCAGCCTATGGTTATGTGGATAGCGGTATACCAATAGATGGAATACACATAGATGTTGACTTACAAGTTAGTGGTCCTGTTTTACTGCGCTCGGTAGTCCAAGCTACTGATACCAAACCATTTGATATAGGACAATTATCGAACGTTCACAATTGATTCTGAGCGGAGATTCTCCGACCCAAGAGGGATGTTTGCCGTGCTCCGGGAGCTTGGGATCAAGAGTTGCACGAATATCACGCCAGTGGTCAATCTGAACCCAAGTGATACATACAATACCCTTCGAGAGGGCCATGAATACGGGTATACCACTTAATCCGCATTACTCAGATTGGATCTAACTGCTCCATCAAAGCCACTTTATAATGGACAAACGCTACGATGATGGGGATGGTGTGGTGCCAGTTCATGAAGTCGAATATATCTGCTACGAGGGTGGGGTAAAGCTATTCATCGATCCTGTCAATGAAAAGGGGCAGTTTCCAGGAGCCGAATAGTAAGCTCATTAATTTCATCTTCCAACATGTCACTCGTGTGCTGACACTAGGCGTAAAGCGATTTTACCAAGTATTATAATAATCCGAAAGAGCCTTATAGAGGCGGCGTTGGGTACGGTGGCACACTCGGCGCAGTGAGTTTTCAAACTCATTCTAGATTTTTTGGTTTCATCAACTGACGCTATCAAGCCCGGTCATTACCCAAACCTCAACAATGCCAAAACTCGGAAATGGTGGGGAAAGCAATTCAAGTATATTTTTGACCAGGGCCTTGAGTTCGTTTGGCAAGACATGACGACGCCCGCGATAGCCAAAGAATATGGTGACATGAAAGGGTATATAGATCCATGATTCCTTCTCACCTCACTAATAACAATTGACTGAATGGGTCATTTCCAGCCTCCCATTCCGCCTCATGGTAGAGTCCGACTGCTGGTCGGGCAAGGACGATTCACCAGAGCAAATGAAGCCTGCCATCGAAATTTGGTCATTATATAGCTACAATCTGCACAAGGCCACATACGAAGGCCTCAACAAGCTTAAGAGTCGCAAGAATAAGCGCAACTTCATCATTGGTCGTGGGAGTTACGCCGGTGCTAATAAGTGGGCTGGCTTATGGACAGGCGACAATGCCTCAACCTGGGATCACTTGCATATCTCAGTCAATCAGGTTTGTGAAATCGGCCCCTTCACCGCCAAGATTGCTTTCCTTTCGTTGACTAACCCAATCACAGGTGCTTTCTCTAGGAATTTCTGGAAACGAAATAGTGGGAACCGATGTCGGAGGCTTTATGCCTTCTGGGGGATTTAACGGGGACGCGTGTGGAAGATGGGCAGAGCCTGAATTACTCATTCGCTGGTATTGTGCATACTCAATGCTGCCATGGTTCCGGTAAGTTGGTAGCCCAAACTGCCAAGTTGTCCAATTGCCCTGACTTCTTCATAGGAATCACTATCACGGCAAGAGAGGAATGAAACTATTCCAAGAGCCCTATGCCTTCACTGACCACTTTAACTCAAACCCATCCGGTGTCCCCGAGAAAGAGCGGTATATTTGGCTCTCGGTAGAGCCTATCTGCCGTTACTATGTTAAACTTCGGTACAGTTTGCTCCAGCTTCTGTATGACGCCATGTTTGAGCATCAGTTCAATGGGTTACCTATTGCGAGGTCGTTGGTTATTACAGACAGCGAAGACTCATCTTTGCTGGGTGAGGTGCACTTCAGAATTCCAGATATACAGTCCCTAAAGCTGATCAATGTTCCAGCAAGATTGGGTGCTTGGCAACGAATATATGGTTCGAAACGACCTTCTCGTATGCCCAGTTATGCATCGACAGTCTATTGCAGGAGGTCATCGTTCGGTATACCTCCCGCAGCCAGATGGTTGGTATAAATTCAATTTAAGGATTGATAATGGCAGTCCTCGCCATCACGGTGTACCGCTAGAAAAGCGTATTCCAGGAGGATCAAAATTCGATGTCGATGCACATATCGCTAGCGAACCAGCATTCCTCGCGAACATCACCCCGATGTTTGTGAGAGAAGGTATGGGCCCTTTTTTCCTCAAATGTCAATGGCTCTATGCTCACTTGAATTTCTATGATACTGCAGGTAGCATTATCCCACAAATCGAAGTCCGCCAGCACACAGACCACAAGCGCGGGAATCCAAATCCAATATTCATTCACCTCTACCCAGGCCGAAAGACCAACGTACGCCCCAACGCACCCGCCCTTCATGAGGAGTAGCGATACTAACTTCGCAACCTTAGTCCTACCGCATGTTCCTCGACGACGGTGTCAGCCGCGATAGTGCACCAAACGCATACATAGGCAGTGAGGAAATGGCAGCTGCATACGCAAGCACAGGCGAGGGCAAAGACCGTTTCGCGGACGTAGACACTGACCCAGAAGCGAAGAGTAAATTCCGCGAGATTTTATTTGTGCAGGCATGCTATCCACACCCCGCTTGACCTCATATCATCTGCGTAATGCTAATGCTAACGTTAATAAACTCACAGTCATTCGACTTCCAACCAAAGGCCCGCAAGATCACAATCACAGTGCCCAATGACAACTTCGACCCAACAGATTACATCGGGGAAATGCTGACTCTAGTATTTTGGCACGAACCAGAGGACTCACATGAGCGGAGCCGGGGGGTGAGATTCGAGGGATATGCCGGGACGCAGGATTATTACCATCACGACTTGCATAATAATCATACTGTGGTGCGGGTTCCCAGTAGTCATGATAGGCAGGGGGCTGTGGTTGTTTATGATATCATATGTGAGGGGCAGTAGTGGGTGATTTAGTTAGTGGGAGTTGGTGAATTCGATAAAAAACTTGCATTGATTTTGGCTTGTTGTGTGAGTGTGGTGGGATTTGTAGTATCAAGGTGTATACCCGCAGCGCAGTAGTGATGATATTCGCCTACCACTGTAGGAACTTTAGTTCAGCGTTAGTTTCCCAGACAAAAATTTGAATATCCCTTTCCACCTTGCAAGCCACAGCGATAGCAGGGTAGACCACAAAATCGTAAGGCTTCTATAACCTCCTGGCCTAAAATAATGTTTGTGTGGGCCCAATTTTATAGGTACTTCCGTGCCGGGGCAGTGCGGGAAGGTTAATATCAACAACTGTCAATCAGTATCTCTCCTCAAAGATTTACGAATAATATTATAGAGTTTAACTCATTAATTCAAGACCAGGCTACACAGCTGAATCCAAGTTGATTTAACCCTATCCCATTAGATCGGTTACATGACAGCATGTGTTCTCCCTACGATAGCTATCTAGCGTACCTATGATTTCACAAGCTACCACTCTTCGCAGGACAACTTTACCCCACAACTATAATACCAAAAATTAAATCTCCAGCAACTCTACATTACATCGATCTACCCATAACTACAGAGTCCATCCCCCCCCTCCCACTTTCTCCCAGCCATTCCTACTCGAGCATTGATCCTGGTGGGAATTCCTCCATCTTGTATTTCAAGCCCCTAAGGGCCATTGTACACTACTAACCAGCCAAGCTAAGTGATACGATAACCCCCTCTCGAGACCTCTGGGTATTGTACAATACCCAAGACCAGAATACCCAACACCTGAGTCTCCCATAAACCCACTGAGGCGGTGCCGTCAGCACATCCCAACCCCAAAACTGTCTAGGGCTACTCCTCTGTAACGGGCATTTGGAATAGTACTTCTGGAAAGCAATGGAAAAGCCCACTCCGGGAGGAAACAAGGTAAACGAGAGCCTTGAAGGTTGAAGGCTAGAGCGCTTTGCCAAATGTCCTCATCCTCACTTATATATTCCACCCCGAAACCCCCATTCCGCTACTCAGCGCTCGCATATGGTCTTCCTAATTGGGACCGGTCTCATACCCGGCTATTTCCCGGTAACCCCGGGGCCCCCTTTCCAACAACTCTGCCAATATGTACAGTAGTGGCGGTCCTGGGAGAAGGGCATTTGATGTTCTCGGGGTTGTGTACGATCTCTGTGATGTATTACATCAGAGGTGGTAGTTGTTGATGATATGTCCATTGGCTGGGGGGACACCGCCCTCGCAACCTCAGGACTTAAAGGCTCAGGTCTAACCTCTTTTTCTTCAATGGCGTTTTCGAGGGCGAAATGGAGCTTCCGGAAAGCCGACATTTGGGTCATGTCTGACAGGTATGGTGGTTTACCCCTCAAAACCCCATGTCTCGTTCCGACCGAACCGCTATAAGACTCGGCAATTCCCCGCATCCGGCCCGCTGATCCATATCCATAGCTATGACTGCCATGGTACTATAGTTCACTGGCCCGAGGCTATGATTTCGATTGAATTCGTTTTTACCATGCTCCGAGATCCAACCACAGTGCCGTCAGATTAAGCTTTGATTTACATCCGGGTAACCCAATGTTTCAGACCACCTGTTCCCGAGACCAGAGTTGCGGCTGAGTCAGACGCCACCTACGCTTGATCTTGCTTCAACACTCCCTTCCCTACGCCCTCCACCTCAACGGTCTCCTCCTCCTGTCTTCCAACCAACCATTAAAAAGCTCTTTTAGTGAATACTCTTTTAGTAAATAAGTAAATAAGGGGTTAGTGGATTCTTCTCTTCTTAAGGAAGGCAGGGAAGCTTTCCAACACGATACAATGTCTCTACCACCGCAAACAATTCGGATCAAGCGTCCTCGTGACGAAGCTCCTGTTCAAGCTTTGTGTATGTATCCCTCACAATTACTCATGCCCTGGGTGCTGCTTTAATGGTTCAGCTAATGTTTTTTCTTTCAATACACAGACATTGACGGCAGCGCTCGCACTCCCCAGAAGCGTCAGAGAATTGGACACTCACCAGATTATGTCTTTCGACTTGCTCACACGGTTACGTCTCCTACTGATCCCACGCCCCGTCCGTTCCAACCCAGGACCTCGAGCCCACCTCGGCGTTATGGAATTCCGCGGGTTCGTAATACGTTGCCGTCGTCGACCGAGCCCGGATCCTTGCCTTCGCCTAGTTCTCCCAGCACCGTTTTGCCTTTGACGCCGTTGAAACCGAGGGGTACCTCTACTACTACTACGCCACAGTCGGGGGAGAAGTTGGTCCTGGATACGGTTACGGCTTCTCAAAGCGCGTTACTTAAGGCACCGGTTCCGCTAAGTGCTATTTCGTCGAATGGCGGGAGTGTTCTTGAGTCTGAGGCCGCGCTTTCCCCGGATAGTCCGCCCGCTTCGTCCCCTGTGCAAATTCCTGAGAGACATGACCCGCTCCGACATGACACCTTTGGTAACGAGTCACCACGGGCTGGAGGGTTGACGCCGGCCGTCAAGAGGAAGAATGGGGAAATGGAGAGGGGGCTGGGCGATGAAGATGAGGAGAGGTCCGGGACTAAGAGGAAAATAACACCGGTCCGGAGATACCAACTTGCAAAGCGGCTTCGTGTTAAGCATAGCCACCATCCATATTCTAGTGCAACTCGTCGGAGTGCTATCTTTACACGGGTGGCTGAGACTAACGACACTGAGACGGGCTCGGCGGGAGAAACTGTGGCCGTGGAGATAACCCCTGGGCCAGTGGTAGAGCGTAAGCGCCCTAGGACCCACCCACAGGAGAAAAAGAGGCTAGAAGAACAAAGGGGGAAAGCGGGAGGGGAGAAAATAGCCAAGGGAAAGGAGGTCAAATTTCAAGAGCAAGAGGGCGGTAATGACCCTCTCATTGCTCCGTTTCACGCGATGGTACTCGAACACCTTAATTCGTCTTCCAACGATGGTATCCGAAACCTACCGTTGCCCTCCTCTTTGGCAAAACTAAAGACTACAACCTCGAAGGTTGGCGGAGGAGTGGGTGGCGGAACGTGGGGGGGGCCGGAGGAAGAGGATGGTTTCGTTTACGATGTGTATATTCGCGAGGAACTTCCTGCCTCTATTGATAAGAAAGAAGGAGATTATGGCGTGTTAGTGATTGAGGGTAGTGATGATGAAGAGTGGTGGTATGAAGGGGATCCGGATGAAGGCAGCGAGGATGATGTCTGGGCTAGTGACGATGAGGATAGCAATGGTTCGCCCCTACTTCCGTTCCTTTTACTACATAATGGATTAAATGTGCTGATCAATTTCTGTAGCTGAGGATTTTCATACCAATGACTATCCTGAAGAGCCCATCTACGACTCCGAAGATGATCTACCTCGCCGGTTCAACGCCTCCGACGATGATACTGATGACGACCCAAATGTGTTCAAACCATGGGTCAGGGGTGGCCGGAGGTTTGGAGATGAGGAATTCGACCTCGATGACAATGATGACGAAGATGAAGAGGGGGGATTTAGGATCAAACGGGGGATTTGGAGTATAATTGGTGGAGATGAGGCGGATGACGAGGCGGAGTGAGGCCTGGGGTGAGCCTGTATGCCTACCAAAATACCCCAAAAGCTGTGGCAATAGAACAATGTGCCATGTCGTTGGACTTGCCTCCCTGGTAAGGTCTGGTGTTTTTTGCTTTTTTATGTCTTAGGGGAGCTGGGGGGACCCTCTTTGTAGTGTTTTTCGCCCCTTGTCTAAGGCAGGGAATTCGGGAACTACATAACACATTGTTCCATTATTACCGTTTTTACTGTAAATCTAGCGGAATTCTGATAAAAATCAGGGGTCTGAAAATAGTTTGACGATAATGACGAGCGGTCCGTTTATTTCTTTCTCCCCTTTACCCTTTACCTTTCTGTAACTATCTGCATGGCGAGAGCATTGTTTTTCCTGGGATTTCCTTCATTCATTATGTATCATCGCATCATACGGTATGAGATCTGTAATCGCTTCTTTTCACATTTTTACAGTATATATCATGGATTTTTAGCGTAATTCAATTGATTAGAATTGGTATAGATTTTTCTTAAAGGCGTTTTTCCAGACTACCGTAGTCCCGGAGAGCGAACAGCTAATTTACCGTGTTGAGGCTTTAACATGGCCAGAGTGCTATCTTGTCGTGATAATGTTATCGTACTAGTGGGCTAGTATTCCAGTCTGAGATGGCGGTGGGGGGGGGGGGTGGAGCCGCCTGAGATTGGGCTCTTGATGTACTGTATGTAAGCACTGTGTGGACCGACTTTTGGGGGTCCGGAATCCTGCCTTTATGACGCGGGCATAAGCATCCGCTTGAAGCAAGACTCAAGGCTTCCGTTCCGACGCCTCTCTCTCTCTCCTCCCCTTAGCGCTGTATTTCCCATCTCGAGCCTCGCACAACAATTCCCTACGGCAGTAAGCCCTACCAATGTTGCAATGAAGGGGGGGGTTCGATCAAAAAATGATCGAAGGCTAGGAACGCGCTTTTTCGAACCGGGGGGTTATAAGATAGAACCCCTTCTAACAAATCGGTAAACCATGATATCTGAAGGCAGTTGGAATCAAAGAAACAAATGAAATGATAGGAAAAGAGGGCAAAATGTAGCAGAAGAAGCAAATAAACTAGAACTGGCACTCCACTTCCCCGGCTTCTGAGCAATAAATACTCGCATATCTGGGTTGAAGGTAGAAATTCCCATCAGAGTCCCTGCTATTTTTGCTTACTAAGACATTAAAGAACCCCCCCTTCAATCCCCATCTTCAGAAGCCCCGATTCAACCCCCCCCTTCTAACCCCCCGGGTTTGATCATCAAAGGCCTTCTTTGCAACACTGGAGCCCTACCCCCCAGCCAGAGATAGCGTAGTTCTTGAGGGAAAGCTAATATCAAGATGGGAACTCGCTATCCTAGGCAGGCGTCTAATCTCCGGATTCGGAGACCAAAACTCCTAGGAAGGATCGGTGCCTTCCTGACATGATGGCCTGAGCCTTTTAGGCATGCTGAGCCTTATCAACTATCCACCACGCCGTTAACTTGTCAAACTAAAGTTGTTGTAGGCTGTTGCGGCGATTTCCGTTGGTAACCTGGTAGCGAATCAGATGATAAGAGATTTTGCTCGATTACCGTGCAGAAGGGTATTGTGGGAGACTCCTTTGGTGAGGCGCAGACAGGAGCCTCTATGTTAATGCTGTGCCTGGCTTCTGTCGGGGGTGCTGAAATTGCAAAATGCGAGTCGTACGGTACTGGACAGAACAGTTCTTGAGTAACTTACCTTGCAGCTGCAGTCACCCCTACTGATCGATAGGAGGCGTTTCCATGGGCTGGTAGTGGTGGCACTTGAGAGATAGTGAACTTTGCGGCTGGATGCATGCATTAGGGAAACCTGTTGAAAGGGAAGTTACGGTAGTGAAAAAGCCGAATCAAAAATATCATTTGTGTCTATATTAAGAAAACATCAGCACCTAGGTTTTCAATACCGGCGGCGGCCTAGATCTGTTAGAGTTGATGAAGGAAAGTACTAGTACTATAATCTGTGGTGGATGGTAGAGGTTACGGGAGTGTTGAGGAGTTTTCCCAGACATGTTTTTCCTTTATCGTCATAGGAGTACTGTGGGCAAGGGAATTGCATGGGGGAAGATACTGTAGACGCTGCGTGTGCATAAGTAGTGATCTATGCAAGGGTTAGGATGATTTCATCGTGTTCCATATTAAATACTCCTGCGCTCACCCTTTCTCGAGGCTGTCCAGGGTTGGAGTTTGGAGGGGTCGGATTTACTTTCCGGTTTTTGTGCGAGTATGATACATTGATACCCCATCCTTCCCTCGATGCTCGAGTTCACCTTGCCACATTAACACATAATTTTCTTCTTTATCATGTACTCGAGCACAGTACAGGTACGAGTACAGTGCCTGTGCGGTATCCGAGCAGCAAGACCTCACGAAAATTTCTGCCCCCGCGAGTTTCTTTTCTTTTTCTATCAACAACATTCAACCCCAAAGCTAATTCTTACCCGCAGAATCTCCAGATGGTGCATATTACTCGTACAACAGATCGCTCACAAGGCTGACCAGTCACAATTCAGCAACTACATGTATCCTCCGCAATTTCTGGAGAGTTGTGCGCAGTTAGGTGTTTCAGGATGGGTCCACGTCAAGGGCACTTTTGTTCGTAGGTGGCCCCCCGATGAGGGACCAAATGTGGTCGACTTGTAGGCCGAATGAGATAAGCATGCGCTTGGATTCTCTTGCGCTATGGTTTGAAATCGATAAATAGTGGGACCTATCTCGCGCTGATGAGGGGAGATGTCTTACGCTATAGTACCCCACAACCTCCCAGATCTCGACTTCTGCTCATAATTTTCCAAAATGACTTTGATGGACAAGTTTAAGTCTCATCATGATTCCAGTTCTAGTTCTAGCGATTCGGAATCAGATGGCAAACCCGGGTTTCGCAAAAGGGTTTCTACCCTCCGACACCGACTGTCGGATAAGTTCCCAATCCACGAGGCGAGCGAGGGCCGAGCCAGCATGGACTCGCATAGGACTATCAGGAGCGACCCCGAGTCCCCTCTCGAACCGAACCGCCCAACTCAGGCCGAATTAGACATGGAGGCTGCGAAGGCCGCCGCCGCTGCTACTGCCCGTCCCGCACGCAAAGGAATGCTAAATGAGGTTAAAACTCTCGACACTCGGTTCAATAAGCGAGGAGAGCGACGCGTTACAGAGAGCACAGTTTCCTTCACACATGCGACGGTTAAGCCAAAAGCAGAGAACTTTTCCGAATATTGTATGGTTATTAAGCGGAGATTCAATGAGGAGGGGAAGCAGATGAGCTCAATATTAGAAATTTACTCGCCTTATCTTATCAAAGCATTTCAGAATATACTCGGTCATAATCGGATTCACTATATCGAGAACAGGGTTGACATGGGGGATCTAATGATTATTGAGGGGACACCAGAGGTCGTCTATCATTATCGGAAGGAGTTATCGGAATACAGACCTGGTAACGCCAATGAACTGGAGGATACGTTGTCTCAGATCGGTTTGCTGCTGGCCTACATGCAACACGGTATGGGGAACGAGCTACTGGAAACAGAGACATTCTTTGGTCGGGGCCTTATCAAATACCAATGGCTATGGATGATTTTCAGACCAGGAGATCTGGTCTATCACCCTTCGACAGATGAGTTGTTCTACCTCTGCCGGACAAAGTACCAGCAGAATGGATTCTGCCTCGTGTTCGAGTCTGTGATATATGATGGGAAATCGTTCAATAGAGTCCAGTTTAGTCACATGATTCATAGTTTCGATACCACTCGACCAATATCAGCGCTTTCAGTTATTCCGTTGTCATTTCATAAGGATTCTGAAGGGCTTAGAGGGAGGCTGCTGCCAAGAGGGGATTGTTATTTCAATTTACAGGGTGTGAAAACCGTTACTCATTCGGTATTATCTCCCCTTTCTTCCGGCCAGTCCTGGTAGATTTTGACTCGACAATAGAAACTTGGTCGTGTTGTAGTTGACACCAAGACCTACAACAGGCGGCCCAACCACAAACTGCCTTCGGCAACACACATTTCATATGGGACGAGAAAGTGTGCCTGTGCATGCAATACTTGTGCAGATTCCCTGCAGGGAGAGGTTACAGATTCCGCCCACAAGCTTCGTAAGCTTAACGATGAGGACAAATTACTATGCATCTCAACAATCCACGGCTTTGTGCTTTCCAGAAAAGTGTGGGAGAAGATTCGCGTGGATAAGCTAAACCTTACCCACTGGAAAGAAGATCCGATGGAGGCTATCGCTATGAGCGAACCTGTGAGAAAGACTATCCTGGATCTTTTGCGGTCTCCGCTGTTCTTTGGCAGCGGTGTATCTACGGAGATGTTGGGGAGTAAGGGAAAGGGGTTTGTCGTTCTTCTTCATGGGGGTCCTGGCACTGGGAAGACCTTGACAGTGGAATCAATTGCGGAGCACCTAAAGCGGCCACTATACGTCCTCACTGGTGGAGAGCTAGGATCTACCCCAGAGGAGGTGAACACGAAGCTCGGAGATGCTCTTGGCTTGTCTTTCAGGTGGAAGGCCATAACGTTGATAGAGGAGGCAGATCTTTTCCTCCAACCACACTCTCTAGAGGATATTTCTAGAAATAATCTGGCCTCGTGTAATCACAAATCTTCCTTTGATTGCTCTTTTCCTGGGCTTGCTAACAACTCGGATCAAAGCATTTCACCGCAATTTGGAATACTTTCAGGGTGTTCTTTTCATCACCACCAACCGTCTGGACCGACAAACGATTAACCCCGCCATATTCTCAAGAGCCCATATAGTAATCCACTACCCTTACCTCGGGCTGGATGAACGGCGAAAAGTCTGGCGGAACTCGGTAAGGGAGTTTCCATCCGAGGAAGTAGAGATGTCGTATGCGGATTTTCATGATCTAGCCATGCATGATCTTGATGGTCGAAGGATCTCCTCCATAACCCGGGTTGCAATGATGCTTGCAAAGACGGCGGGGGAAAAGTTGATGAGGCGACATTTTGAGACTGCGTTGGTGATTGGGGGAGTGGGAATTAAGGGCGAGTCTGTCTCGTCAACATTGTGGCCCGGGAAGTAGGTTCCATGTTCTGATAACCTGTACGTTCCTTCTACAGAAAATCAACCCCCGGGGAGTATTATATTATTTAGAGTGTGCGGAGCTGCGCTTTATTTGCTGGGGTTTCTCTGGTATCTATTGCCCACTGTAAATCCTTCGGGGGTTTATTTTGCGGATATGTATTGGAATGATTCGCTATGCAAGGTTAGGGCACGGGGCGTTTTGTGTGACAAAGATCTTCCGATGTTATGGTATTATACTGTACCCGGCGCAATGCAACAATTGGTGCCTTACCACAAGCCTCTTCACTCCCTACTATAAAAGGTATAGAAACTGCCGCGAGTAGCAAGTAGATGTAATAACTCCGTGTAGTTTCCTAGCATGCTGCTTTCCTCCGACCTACTGCCACCCCACCAAATCCATCAGGGTTTTCCACAGAAGCAAGTAAATCCCGTTCAGCAACGAACCCACGAAATGGACGTACTATAAAAGTATCCAAGATTTATCTGTTCCTACAATCTCTCGACTCCCCTCCAAAGCCCCACAATAGCAGACCCACACAGCATTCCACCACCCAGTCCTCCCCAAAACCCGTAATCCCAGCGGTCACCCTCCCAAGCTCTCGACAAGCGCACAGCCCCGCGCGAACACGCACCAAAGGCTTACACCCCATCGAAACGACATCTTGAACCTAGCCTTCATTCATTCGTAGCCTCCCACCCTACCCTACAGAGGATCTTCTTTCCCCTAACTCTTAACACCCTCGCAAATGGAGATTCTGCGCGAGTGACGGTCTATGTCCTACCGCGCAGGACTCCTACCTTGGTCAGTAAATTTTTCTAGTTGCGTGATCGTCGCCTTTGGTATGATGAGCCGTTCACGGGGTCAATGGTGAACAGATAGGGTAACTAACTAAAGGTTGAACGAAACCCTGGAGCGGTTTTGTGGTTTGTTTTTGGTGTGAGACGGTGGTGCTATGCTGCTGCGCTCCGGTTGTTGGCGGTGATGGTGTTTTCACTCTCGTGAGAGGCAACTTATCATAGGGATTGTGGAAATCTTTGGTGGTTGGTGCGGGGTTTTTTCTCTTTTCCCTTTTCCGGGGGAGGTGGGAGGGGAAGAGTTGGGACTTAGGAATTATGGGCTGATATTGACATCTTGGTCGATGGGAATGTTTGGATTCGCGTAGTGTCATGGAAGGGTGTTGGATTGGTTGTGGCGGCGGGGGTTGAGTATGGCTAGAGCTTATTTCGCGGGGTTAAAGATACGAGTGGAGTGGTTAGGGGGGAGAGGAGGGGTTTTCATGGGAGTAGATAGGTCAGCCAATTCAGGTGCTGTATACAGTATCATACATGAGAATCGAATGAGCAGGGACCCGGGAATCCGCGCGATGGGGGTGTTTTTTTAAGAGCTTGGGTTTTAGCTAGGTATTTGGGAGGGGCAAGGGAGAGTAATGAAAAATTGTTTCTACCAATAGGTAAGGTCGTTAATGTTATCTATTCTTTATGCTCTCGAGCAGAAACCACCCTATCAATCACTTTCAGCACCGGGACGAGAAGGGCCCACGCCACTCGACCAACCAACCACCTCTGCTCATGGCAACTATAGTGACCAATTTAGTAATGATGGTAATAACATGCGCTAAGAATGCTTGGGCGTCCCATTATAACCAACATGCATGCGGCGAAGTCGGACTAGGTATACCCCCCTCCAAATACGCTGCCGAGAAATAAAAAAAAGCGACAACAGCCCATATGATAAATTACAATAGAGAGGGGGTTCGAAAACGTTTATGCAAATGTTTATTTTTTTTCCGAATCTGAAAAAGAGTTTGTATGCAAGGCTGGTTTGGTGATGTTGGATCGGCTCGGGAAGTTGGGATCTGAAAAAGAAAGAAAAAAAACACTTTTTCAACTCTAAGGCTGGTGCTTCTAATCGCGCAGATAAGGCATAGGTTTTGTCGATAAGCTGTCAAACATTTAAGTCAAGCCGGGCCGTCTGGTTCCCCAGCGTGGTGTAGTAATATCAGCCCATTCCAGCCCAGATAGGATGAAAAATTATGACATAAACTCTGCAGCGAGTAACTTAAAAAAAAGCATATAGAGAGAAATAGTATATAATGAAAGAAGGAAAAGAGAGAGAAAAAATATTATCCACCATGCCCCTCATCACGAACCAATCCAAGATACCCAGCTATAGTCATGCTACTAGGGGTATGAGTAGGTGAAGCCAGCTGGATTGTGTCCTCCCCCTCGTTCTCTTTCTTCTTCTCTTCCTCCACCTCCTTCCCCTTCTTTTTGCGACCCCTCTCATCACCACCCACCACCTCCGTAGAAGCCGTAGAGGAAGGAGAAGCCCTCTGTATCCCAACCTCCAGAAAAACCGGACACTCCCAAACGCCATCATCCGGCTCTCCCAGGCGGACCCGGGCAAAGTCAATTAACTCCCCGATAGTGATCTCTCTGCCAACCTACCCATCCCTCATCAGCCCACCCCCAGCACGAAAAGGAAGGAAAGGAAGAAAGGAAGGAAAACAAACCTTTACCCCACAAAACCTCAACGAAATATCCCCTACCCCCACCCCCATCTTAGTCCACCCCTCAAGTGCCCCAACCCTCCTCGCACAGAAGCCCACGAGCTCGCCCAGCGTCACACCCTTCCACGCCTCTCCGCGAAGGAAAATCTTCCGCCGCTGGAGCATCGCGGCCCATTGCTTGCGGAGCATCTGCGGGTGCGTGGGCGGGCAGATGTGGTATAGCCTTCCGGACTGCGGGACGCGCAGGATCAGCACTGGCTGCGAGGTTGGCGGTGGAAGTGGAGGCGATGGGGGGGTAGGGGGGGTAAGGGGGGAGGCGGGAGGCGGGAATCGCAATTCGTACTCCTTGCGCAGCGCTGGGGAGAGGAGGGGGCGGTTTTGGAGAAAGTCATCGCGGGAATCGAAGTGCCAACCCGTCACGAAACGGCCGTCCTTGATGACGGTCTCCTGGCGCATTCTTTTCTTTTCTTTTTATTTTCTTTTTGCCTTGGTCGAGGGGGGTTACCTCCAGGGGTAGTTATTCTTCTCCTAAAGCTTTTTCGTTCGGGGGATGCTTTTTTGGTTGGCTGGTGTGGTGTGGTGTACTTGTATGGTGGTGGGGTAGATGGTGGGGCAGTTAAAAGGCTATCGTAGCTTCGGCGGTTGGTTTGCTCACCTAAAAACCTCGTCTTTGCTCCACCACGCGTCACTCGATTTCATATCCTACCCCTTCCGGCCCCGTCAAGCTCTAACGGTAAGCTCACGAGGATGGCGGTGAGGGTACGGTATCCTGACCGAATAAATCCCCATAAACACGGCAAGCACTTCACCCGAACACAAAGCAATCCCGTTGCGACAATCAAATTAAGGCCGCCAGTTCTAGCTTGCTGACCGAGACGCAGTCTGCCCCGTACGGCACGACGCCGTCCTTCTACTGTACTTCTAAAAAGCTGAAACCTTGGCTAGACTCCTTAGAAGCCGTACTAGAAACGAAGAAGATCGGGTGCTGTCCGGATCATCCGATAGGCTCGCTTCCCTAAGCCCACAACTCAACGTCGGACCGGACCCCACCGCTCAACCTCTTGGGTGGGGGCCTTGCTATAATAATATTATCATAGTATACTCGAGCACAACAATGGTATTTATACAGTCATTTGGCACTTATTTTTTTTATTCGAAAAATCCCATATTTCGAGCCGCACTTCCACTTTCCGGATGGGGGGAAATGGGCGTCTAACGACTCTGGTACTTGGGTATAGTAGTTCCTTTCAAACTCTCTAGTCGTTGTATTGTGTCGCAGAAGTATCATAGCTGCGTCTCATTGGTATGATAGGTTAGTTCTATAGGTTTTGAGTGACCTCAGGCCTAGGTACTGGAACATGCGAGTGGATTAGGTGTGGATAGTGATTTACAGGGTGATTCTGAAATAGGCTATCTGTGGTATGCATTACTATACATTGCTTCATATGGCTGTGGTGGAGTGCATGATAGATATAGTGAGTGAGTGCGTGACAAAGTGTGCCGCACTGAGCTGTTCTGTCTGTCTGACCTTCCCCCACCCTCCCGAACGGAGTTTAGAGTACTTGTATCGTATTGACTGAGCGGAACGGCCTGGCGCTAGTACGTTCATATAAGATTTTTATCCCAGTTTTGTCTCGAGATCGCGATAAAACGCCATAAGCTAACTCTTTATAGCCAGGACTATGCTTTTCATGGCTCTGATTTTGACTCAATTGTAAGTTTTGCCTCAGGCGCTTCTTATTTCAACGTGCAAGTAAAGGTGTTAGGCGGTTCTCCTTAGTTAATGCGGTATCTGTCCTAACTAATCTCACACCGAAACCTCCCTTTTAGAGAAACCGGTTCAAAACACCGAAAGAACACCCATGCGTATCCAATCAATATTGTATCGACTAACTTTTACTTAACTAAACACACGCAGATACATACATTCCATACCCCCCGACGCCAAAAATGCAACTACGCAGCATAGGGTAATATGAGGGTAAAATAAATATAGAAGGAAAAACTCCCGACAACGAAAGAAACGCCCCTCAAGTTAGGTAAAGCCGATCAAAAAGCAAATGTGTATCATGAAAGAGGAAAAAATACGTATAGCATGAAATGAAAAAGATATCACGCATGAACGGCCCCATGTTTTCTATGGGCAAGCGCGGTATCGGTGGGTAGGGGAAGGACTGGGGGCGAGGAGCAAAAGTTCGGGGATATTGAATAGGTGGAGGGGGAAAGAAGGGCAAACCCCTCTGGCACACAAAGACCAAATAGTTAAGGGCAAGAATGGTTGCAAGAGCAGAAGGTATAGTACAATTGGGGTCGAGGTGGAGGCGGGCAGTTAATCCTGACGTTTTATCGCCGACGGTTGCAGCGGGGAGGTAGACATTAAAGCCGCCGCAAGGTCATTCGGTAGTATTGGCTTCGCGATATGGTTGGACATTCCTACCTGTTGGCACTTCTCCCGATCATTTGCAGTCGCGTTTGCTGTAAGAGCGATGATGGTCGGCTTTTCCCCATCAACATATCTCCTACGCAGTTCTAGGCTTGTTTCTATACCATCTGCTCGGGGCATTTGTATATCCATTAGGATTACCTGCAGAGATCAGCAATTGGTTCAAAATAGGCGTGGGTAGATTAGCTTACATCAAACATATCGCCTCGTTCTGCCGCTTCTTCACACATCTCGAGAACTTCTATGCCATCCTTCGCGTGCTTTGCTGAGTAGCCCATTCTCTTTAGATGCTGAAGCGCAACCCTGGTGTTTACCGGGTTATCCTCCGCTAACAAGATATTCAGTGGATGTCGACGGGCAAGAGACCGGAGCAATTCCATCTCTTGGTTCTTGGAAGGGATAAGATGTTTCTTCTTGTTCGGGTTCATGGCGTCGTGAATAGCCTGTACATATCTGCTCCTCGGCGCAGGTCTGACAAAGCTCAGTGCAATGTTGTACGCTTGGGCATCTGGAGGGATGCTGACTCCGAACCGAGACATCATAATCACCCGGATCTTATGATCGAATTTGTTCACTTGGTCCACGAGGAGGCACGTTCTATCCACAGATAAATCGATGAGTGCAAATTCGTAGTATCCGATTCCGTGGTCATGAAGTTGTTTCAATGTAGCCTCAGCGGTGTTGGTACGGGTTACGGTCAATCCTTCCACCTCAAGTTCGTCGGCTAGGATATTGGACGACAACGGGTGGGTATCAGCAACGATCGCCTTTCTTCCAACCAACCTTTTGTCGGCACACCAAGTTCTTTCGCTGACCTCAGCCGTGATAGTCAAATGGAATGTTGATCCGACGTCTTCTTCGCTTTCGAACCTGTTGATCCTGAGTCAGCCTCACGGGCCTAGGTTTCCGCATTAGAGAGTATCAGAAAATCTTACCAGATATTGCCCCCCATCATCTCAGCCAATTTCTTGGAAATTGCCAGACCCAACCCGGTCCCACCATAGGTGCGACGCGTTGAAGTATCTACCTGGGAAAATGCCCTGAACAGTCGATCACGCGCATTGTCAGGGATGCCAATTCCAGTGTCTTGCACAGAGACTTCCACCCTCCATAGCTCGCTATTGGGTAATTTTTCGGCCTTAGTCGTGACAAGTATGTGACCTTCTTGTGTAAACTTGACGGCGTTACCAATCAAGTTGATTACACACTGCCGGAATCGAGTAATATCTCCATGAACGGTATCGACGTTGGAACATTTATTTCGGAATGCTAACTCCAGGTCCTTTGTTGCAGCCGGCTCAGCGACAAGCTGCAAGGCACTTTCAATACAGTCCCTGAGTGAAAAGGGTGACACCTGGAAATCAATGGCGCCATGCTCAATCTTCGAAAAATCAAGGATGCCGTCAATTATCTGGAGCGTAAGGACCGCAGAATTTCGGATTGTCTCTACATATTCTCTTTGTTGCTCTGACAGGGTTGTATCTAGTAGAAAGATTGAGCATGAAAGCAGGGCATTGAATGGCGTTCCTATGACCATTAATACTCACACAAAATAAGGACACTTAGTAAACATACGAATTTCATGAGACATGTTCGCGAGAAAACTGGATTTTTCCGCAGTGGCTTCCTCAGCTGCCTTCTTCGCCAGCTCCATCTGTCGATACAAACGCGCTTTATCAATTGTCACCGCGGCCTGGGTGCAGAGCACGTTGAGTAACTCCTGCCTCTGCCTTGTGAAAGCATGGTTGACAAGTTTGTTTTCTAAGTATAGGACGCCCATGGTCTTTAGTTGGTTCTGTATTGGCATGCAGAGAACGCTCTTTGCCCTCCGGCTCTGAAAGTAGCTATCTCGTCCATACGTCGCATCAAATTTGGGATCATCACTATCCTTTAAAATCTGCTCTCCGAGGCTTGCAACAATGTTGACTATTGAAACTGGGACTAAGTCGGCACGCGTGTTCAAAGGTTCGTGCTCCAGAATTGATACCTGATCGAGCAAGCCAACGGTTTCAACGTGAAGATTCCCGTCCTCCTCAAGAATGAGGACTCCATAATCTGCTCCAGCGGTTTGTAAGACACTATTCATGAGTTTCACAATAACCTCTTCGAGATGTATCCCTTCCGAGATGACAAGTGATGCCTTCAAAACAGTCCGGAAGTCCAACTCAGATCCTAAAGACGATGGTTCGTTCTCCCTACAAGATGCGTGCGATGTCGCGTCATCGTCGTGTGGGTCCGGCGCAAACAGGTCCCTGGAAGATGCTAGAGATGGGGAATTATTTTGCAATGATGAATGGTCGAATCCGTAGTCGTTCGCATAGATCCTAGAAGATCGAGGGCTAGGTCTTGGCGAAATGTTCATCATTGCACTATTAATTGATGCAGTTGCCATCATTGAGTCGCTATCGACCCTTATCATGGTCGGCCGACTTTCAGCATGCCCTGACCGGTAGTTGTCAGTGTCACATGGGCCGTCCCAAGACATATCGTAGTCATATGTGTGTATACCTTTGATTGCGATGTCCTCTGCGGACTCTTTTCGTAGTTTCATAGCTTTATTCGTCGCGCCCCAGGCAGTATACCCCCGAATTGCTTCCCTGAGATATGGCGCTGCTCGTCTCTTCGAGAACGCTCGCAACCACGAACCACACCTCTCGCTAATAAAAGCAGCATCATGTGTAAACCCGCTGCTTGTAGCTAGTGAAATCGCATGATCGTATTTGTCTAATATCTCTAATTGCTGACTAGGCTGCTGGACTCTCATCAACTCAGCCTCCAAGAGCACACTCTTGTGCAAAAAAGTGCCTTTGGCGGTGGTGCTCCAAATTTGAATTTGCTTTATATTCCGGTCAAGGAAGTCCTTTTGTTCGTCCGAGATCGTATCATATAGGTGCAAGAATGCGATCGATGAATAAAAATACGTAAGCGAAGCATAAAAGGTCCCGGTGACCCCCCCGCTCATGGGCTCACAGTAATGTGTCGCGAGGTCTGCTGCAATATCGTAGCGACCGTAAATTACCGCTACGATCAAACGGTACATGTGGTAGAGGTATATATGAGTCATGCTCTCGCTACTCAAAAGCTTGGACAAAGCCTTGGAATCGCCTAGTTCTTCTCCTTCGAAGCAGAGCGGGTCCGGGTTGCCTAGGCCTCGGAGATTCAGGAGAAATTGGAGAGGAAGACTCAACCACCACATCCCGGTTAGTTGTTTGAATTTCCGTATGTTGGGTTTGGTAGCGACCATTTTGGAGTGGACTACGCTCAAGTTCTCGCCACCGAACATTCCAAAAGATGGGATCTCGGCCCTATGCGAGTCAGCTCAGGTCTCGAAACTAGAAGATGGTGTCTTACATGGCGAAAATCGTGTAATCCACATTGAACAATGCCATACCTGCTGTAACAGCTTGATGCAGTGATTTAAGGACCTCGTTCATGCTGCAATGAAAGATTCCAATGTGTCCAGCGTATACCTCGTAGATCGCGGGCGCCGCTGGGCACATGATAGTATCTTTTTCAATGAGGTTTATGGCTAGTCTACCGTAGGCGTAGCTTTTGAGGTGGGCTTCTTGCGTTCCCTCAGCAGAAAGTATAACGCCAGTCATTAGCATCGGGTAGGCGCCGGCAGTGGATATCCCAAACTCCAGACTGATAGCCACACTCGTGAAACATACTGCCTCTAGTAAGGCTGGTCTGCTCATATATATCGGTAGTAGTAAGCTAGAAATCAGCTCTTGGAGCAATATCAGGTTCTCATCTTTCAATCGGTGCATCTTCTCGAGAGTTTTAATTTGCACTACATCCATCAAAATCCTAGGTCTCATCATATCGGCGTGCGATTTTGCATCGGCGTCATCGAGGGGGACCTCCCAATTTAGAACGCCCAACCCCAAAAGCCCAGTCTCAATCGTCTCGTTGAGTTTCCCCTGAACAAGAAGGCAACTCATCTTATGAACCAAACATCTTATCTTGTCTCGGGGTTTAATGCACTTGGGAAGAACTGCATCGGCAAGATTGATCGATCCCTCGTACTTTTGATGGGCGAAGTATCCCTCGATCAAAGATAAGTTGATTTCCAGCCCGAGGTCCTCCATGTCAGGCTCTTTATCAGGGACTGCCCCCGGTCTAGTTTCCCACCCCATACTAAACCTTTTCCTCAGTTTAGCTGTGACGGTTCCCGCCACTTCCTCCTCCTTCTCATGATCGCCCAGCAATTTCTTGGCGGTTAGAAAATATGAGAGCGCCGCATCAAAGGCTGTCGCCGCGATCGCTTTCTTGCCGGCTCGCAGGTTTAGTTCCATTAAGGTATGCCGTTCATCCTTCTCTAGCGGTGATAGCCAATGGTTTAGTTGGTTGACGATTTCATATAACATGCCACCCAAATCCTCCTCTGGAACCTTTTCTAGCAGCCTCATCCCAATCATCCTGTGAACCCCCGCCCTCTCATTTTTAGGGATTAAAGAATAGGCCGCCTGCTGAACCCTATCGTGTAAAAACCTGTAGGTGACCGCTTCTTCCTGATCTGAAGGTGAAGGTGAGAACCGCGCTTGAAAGTATGAGTCGCCACTTGGCCCATTCGACAATACGGTATTATTTTCGCCACCTCCATGCATGGGTGCATCCTCATCAAGGGCAAGCGGTATTTTATAATTCCCGCTGGTAGGGAGAAGCAAGCCGGCATCCAGGGCCCCCCATAAATCACTTGCCATCTCCTCCGGTTTCTTCCCGGCTGCTGCAGCTAAAGATTGTAAGCCCACATTATCAGTTCCGATGCATGCTGCCAGCATCATCGCCGTCCGCGTAGGCCCACTGAGCTTGAGCATCTGTTTCACGAGCAAATCTACTACAGTAGGAGGCAAGTCATCGGCCTCAATACTAGTCAGATTGAATCTCCATTGCCCACTGCCTTTAGCTCCAAAATCGAATACAATGTAGCCGCCCCGATATAAACTCTTTAATAACTGCATAACAAAAAATGCATTTCCACAAGTCTTCGCATATACCAGTTCAGTCAGGGTCTGCATTTCAGCGTCCTCTCTTAGTCGGCCATAATCGGGGTCCCGGTGAAGCGTGTCACCAATTATCTTTCTCACGGAGTCCTGGTCTAAGGGGCCGAGTTCGATATCCACTACGTCCACGCCAGCCCTGGTCCGGACGTATTCAAGCATTGGTGGTAGGGGGTGATCTTGGCCGATTTCGCTATCCCTATAAGTGCCAATGACCAATAAACCTGTAATGTTCGGCAACCGGGGAGCCGCTGTCAGCACGTCTAACCAAGCGGATCCCTAAAAAAAAACTAAAAAAAACTAAAAAAAACTGCGAGAATCGATGAAGCAATAGCAAATAAAAGGTAATAGAGGCGGGAATTCAAACCCCAGGCCCCAGGCTCCCTACTTTGCTTGATACCCCATTTACCGACAACCCCGCTGTCGCCTATACTCATCGCTCCTGATCTCCATTCTCGCATTTTTCTGTTGGCTTCATCCGCAATTCCGGAGATAAAGTTCAACTCGTTCTGAGAGCACCACTGAAGGTCATCCAGGAAGACCACTAGCCCTCTTCTCCCAAAAACTGCCAGGAATCGACCCATTACTTCCCGAAATCTGTTCTCCCTCTCAACTGGCCCTAGGTTTGCCAAGGGCTCAAATCTGTAATCAGGGCCAAGAAGCAGTTTTAGCTCCGGGATAACATCCACTAATACAGCAGCGTCTCCGTCCAGGGCTCTAATTGTTTCCGTCCGCCACCGGGTGAGACTCTGCACAGACTCAGAAAGTACCTGGCGCACTAGATCCTGGAGTGTTTGAACCAAGGTGAAAAAGCTGAAGCCCCGTTTATACTGATCGAATTTCCCGGATGTGAAATATCCTCTGTTCTCCGCCACCGGTCGTTGGATTTCGTTGACAAGCCGAGATTTTCCCACACCAGATCCTCCCCTAACCATAACCATACTACATCCCCCCTGGCTCGAGCATTTCTCATAGGCTCCTTTCAGCATTGATACTGCCTCCTCCCTTCCATATAGCTTCTCCGTAATCACAAATCGACTGGTTGTATCCAACTCCCCGACTCTCATACCTTCCAGACTCCGACCCTCCGTCATCCTCCGGATAAGCATATCAAGGTCCGCCTTCAGCCCAGAAGCGATCTGATATCTGTCTTCTGCATTCTTTGCCAACAGTTTCATCACCACAGCCGATACCGCCGTAGGAATAGAAGCGTTAACATCGGTTGGTGGTACTGGCTGTTGGGCAATGTGTTGGTGTATCAATTCTAGTGGATCGGCACTCCTGAATGGCAAGAACCCCACAATAAGCTCATATAGTGCTACTCCAAGGGAATAGAAGTCTGCTCGGTAATCAATAGATCTATTCATTCTGCCGGTGCACTCTGGTGCGATATATTGCAAAGGAGCCGGACTTAATCCCCGTAGCATTGTGCCTTCAGCTCTCCCAGGATCCTCCCGCTCTAAGCGTGATGCCAGATGCCATCCCGCCAGCTTCCCAAGCACCGGTACGCCTGTCTTTGTGGTCCTGGGGGATTTTGTGACGAGAATTGAGTGTGTATTCACATTATTATGTGTTATCCCGACCCTATGCGCAACTGCGAGGATATGTACAACATCCGAGAATACCGATAATATCTTGATCAAATCTGACTGAGTCCTTGGCTTGGCAACAAAGAGGCGTGGAGATATTGGCATGGCCTGACCGGAGGTACCAATATACAAAGGCAAAGCGTCCGGCAAAAACATCTCCCTAACCGTCATATGAGTAGGCTCGTCATCGTATATCAAGGTCATACCGCCGTCAGGAAGATACTCCCAAGCGAATGCTCGAACCACATTGGGTAAAGAGGCTAGGGAGGCGGATGTCGAAGGTTGCGAGTTCAGCCCGGAATGATTAGCATTTAGGGCTGCCCCGGCAGACGCGGTGGATTGGGAGTAGACAGAGACACGGGATGAGCCAATATTTGTCTCTGAGAGTAGCTTCCACTCATGACGAAGGAGAGCGAGGGTATCAAGATGATTTACAGTGCAGAGCTTCAATACCACCGGAGCACCCGTTGATATTGATTTTGCTCTAAAGACTTGAATATGATTCTGGGCGATAGCACAACCCCCCGTTAGCCGCTACAAGCTAAAACCAAGCCACAGCCATCAAGACAGAGGGAGGTACGATAGAGGAACGTCGATGAAATCAAGTCCGAGGGCAAAATATATCGCAAAATGCCGGAGAGAAACCTACAATGGAGTAAACCGGTCGCAAATCCTCATAGCCAGGGACTGTCGGGAATGCCATCCCACCACCTTCCACCATTTCACTTATATCCCCCAGATCGTGGGTCTCTTCAAGTTCTGTGATGCTATCGCTTGTAGCTGCCGCATCCTCGTTCTTCTTTTTCACAATTTCGTTCTGCACAGTTCCATCACCAACAACAATCATCCCAAACGGGGTAGCCGCAGCACCAGGGTCCACCACACTTGACGCACTCCCGACCAGGAGTTGGGAAACAAGTAAAGACGAAGTGGGATTGATGCCAGACCCCATAGAATTTGGGGAGCCTATAAGGGGTGATACGGATACCGGTGCTTGCGTAGGCGTTGGCGTTTGTTGCGGGGGCATTGTAGTGACCCTATTGATACGTGGGGAATTCGAAAGGGCATTAGCCGCCACTTGCGAAGGATAACGAGAACCTCCATGGCGAGAGCCTCTAGAGGAACCGGAACCTGTGGACATGTCTCTAGCGTATCGGACGATGCCCCTTGACTCCTCCCTCCCCTCTTTCCCCTCAAATATCTCGGTTAAGCCGCAGAATCTGTAGTGCACTGTTCCGGTATAAAACAACACTCTCCCCTCAGTTTAAGGAAGACAGAAATGAATGGGTAATTATTCGGATCTCAATGACCGTATCGTTTATTCGAGCATCCTCGTGCTCCAAGTCCCTCCTTCTCACTCCTTTCCAGATCACAGAATGTCAGTTTTTAGTTCGATAAAGGCCAGGGAGAAGGATCCGGAGAGATCAGTTGCTCTATCTATATATTCGTAGCACAAACTTAGAATCCTAGATGCCGAGTCTAACGATCGAGATGTGCGCGTCTTTGGAATCCACGTGAGAGAGAAAAGCCTATCTGATAGCTCTAAAGAAGTTAGTTCACGAGTCAAAATAAAAGTGTCAAGTGATCAATACTAGTGCGAGGCACCTACGTGTTGTGAAAACCCCCAGGATGACCGAGTTCTCTTCAGAGGAACGATAAGGTCCACCACGGCCGAAGGAAGGTATCCGGAGGGTAGGGATTGTTCGGTGGTATAAAACAAGAAACCTTGTTCTTTTCAAGTGGAGACAATGAAGATGGGGAAAGTGAAGGAAAGGACCGAAAGGACTGAAATGGAGTCTAGAATGAATGGTTGAGGAGAGGCTTTGGGTAGGAGATAGGTGGGGACACCCCGGGCGACCACCGATAGCTGCGATTCAGGCAGGCTTACGATATGAGCGAAAATACCGGTAGTCCCACACTTCCGTTTTCGGGTGGCCGAGTGAACAGCGAACACAAAGCAATGATTGAGAAAAAGTTACTTGCACTCGTACGCACTGGTACGATGGCCTACCTAATCTACATAGCGGTATCTCTTTTGACTGAAAGTGTATTCCTAATACAGCACTGCGATTTGCAGAGATCAATACCATTTACTGAATCTGAAGGAAAATACTGTGTGGGGGGGAATGGGGCCAAAAAAAAAAGGGAACCTGGGCTACGATTGCGGTACTGCATGAGGGCCGGCATAGCGCTATGGTCAGTATTAGTCTAGCTGGAAGAAGGAGATTTACTCGCGCAAAAACGCCCCTTGCCGGATTTCTCTCCCGGGCTCATCAGGGGACCATACTTGTACTCGAGTAGAACATGTTCCAGGATGCGCATTGGTGGCACCCAGTCCAAGGCCATCGCGATATCCCCAATTTCCTCTTTCTTTTCTTCTTCTTCTCTCTATAGTATAATAAACTTCCCCTTGTTTATCGCGAGAATTCCCTTACTTTCTCTACTGTCGGTGGTCCTTAGCATCCAACCCATCACCCTTGTGACTCGGAAATCCGAAGCGTGCCAATCGTGGGGAGCAACAGATAGCAAGTCAGCAGTACTCGACTACCGTCATCCACCAATGCAACCATCCAGTGATAGGAAACTGCGCAGCAGGGGCTCGTAGAGCAATGGAATTTAGACCATCATTATTTTTCTTCTAAACTAGATGCAACAAACCACCGGATTTGGGCTAAGGGCTCTGGGGAATTATGCCTATCAACAGGGTAGTCCTTTCTTCTGACATACCCGGCACAGCAAGCGATCTGATGCAGTGCAGCCCCCTACTCGAGGAATCCGACTCTCATGCTGGCGGAAGAGCTGGCTCGACCAGCTAGGAGACACCACTCTCGCAGGCGAGCATATTCATTGGCATCGCGGATTCGCCAACACGGCAAAGCATGGCGAATTAAGAATTTGCCGACCCCCTGTCTATAATCCGCCCTCCCCTCCCATACATGCGCCTATTCGTGCAGTAGGCGGGAGGAACCAGGAGGGGGGCGAAACTGAAGAGAAAGGCGAAACCCTGCGCAACAAACTTTGGCTTCAAGCAAAGACAAACGGCATTAGACAAAGGATCGGGATTTTGTCCAGTGATCGGATTTAGATGCCTGCGAAGAGGGAGCAAGGCGCACGGCATCTCCATGCTTCTTCAATGTTTTTTTTTTCAGTCGAGGCTCTTTTAGCTCAATGCGGTGCAACGAAGCCAGCCCAGAACATGGCCCACCCGATGTGGTGCCTATAGTGGGAATTAATACTAGCGGATATAACCATCTCACTCGCAACGATTATTCCGCCGTATCCTAGAAATTGGCTCTCTTGTGACTTTACTGTGTGACCCTGGGAACAAAGGCTGGCCAAAATTGTCAAGTATGGCGGAACCAACGAGACGAATAGCATACCGGTGCCCTAAGTGAGGGGAGGGGAGGGGAAGGGTGACCAACTATTTGGAAGAATTACGAGATTTCAGACAATTCTCATCACCCTCATCCCAACAACGGCGGGCACCTGCGCGATGACGTAGTTTAGTCCCTTGCTGTTACCCGCTGTGGCTGGAGGAAGAGGCTTTTTGCCAAACCTCAAATGCTCTCCACCCCCTAAAAAAACAAAGAGTTGGAAGAAAGAATGGCATGGCGGATTCCGTTTATTAACCCACGCACAGTTTTCACCTATGGAAAACCGGCAGTCAACCGATACTGGAAGGTAAAGCAGCCTGGTAGATGGAACGGCCAACCGAGTAGCTGAACTGGTGCACGATCTCGGAGAGGAGGGCTGGTAGTCTAGAAGCCATCGATCTTAGCCCTATTTGCACCCGACCCCACGAGAGGTAGGAGGAGGAAAAAAAGTCACAACTTCGGATCTACTAACAAGCTGCTCTATCGATATAGTACCACCATTTTACGGACTCGGACCTACAAAAAACTGTCGGTGCCGATATCGGCCCGAAGTCGAGCGCTATATGACACCGCACGGGTACTGACCGGCCCGCAGCCTGATGTGATGGATTACCGCATCCCAACGCGACAAGTTGGTCTCCCTTTCCCCTGTATCCCATATCAACGCTCGTACTTATATGATACTATCATAGCGCATTGAGAAAGGGCTAAGGTAGCTGGTAACGCAGATAACACCGCACATTTCGACTACCATTCACTAACGAAAAAATCAATATTAGGCCCGGAATGCCCTCTGTGGCTGGTCTTGCATCGTCCGTGCGAGGAGTTGAACGATTCGATCTCAGTTGTCGCGTTTGAAAAATTAGTTCTTGGGACGGTGGGGGCGGATCCGAAGAGCCGCCCAATGAAGCGGCTTATTTAGTGGCTGCACTGTGGCCATGAATTATCACTCGGGCTATAAGTCGGGCTGCGAGATGATTCCAAAATTTCTTTATACTCTCTATGGTCTGTTGATTTCCTTTACCACCATTACTAATGAAGGAAAGACCAGGGCGGATAGATGTTATTGTGATTCCTTTCCTTTCCCTGTCCATGTGGCTGTGCCTGTTCTCGTTACTTGTTTATATGCCTTCCTCTATTCTCGGGTCAATAGTGGTGTGCGTGAGACAGATAGATCTACAAATAGCCAGACTATCGCCCGCAGTGTTGGCAGCTCTTTAGATACTTCTATCGATCGGCTCGCGGGAGTTGAAATTAATAGTGAACCTGCTCTATGCGAGCCCAGTCTGGCTACTACCGTGCTCTCGCTCACAATAACCAATCCTTCATACTAGGACTAGGAGTCCATAGAGGGATCCTACCCCATCTTTCTATCACCAGCTACTTTTACTAAAAAATGAAAATAAAAACTCATAAAGTTCAGCCCCCAACTACCCCTATCCGGTTCTGAGCAGAAGAGGTCAATTGAAACAGTGGCCTGTAATCTGATTTATGAGAAACCCAATATTCGCAATATAGCAACCAGCGTGACTATCATAATATTGTAATATCGTATCATACCGCATCCGAGTATTCTACCCCATCGCCCGTAGTCCTACATACTGGAAAGCACACTTCAACACTCAAAAAGGTCGAGGTCATTATTTCACGGTGGCGGACCCAGTTCCCCAAGAAGGGGCAGTAGAATATTGGGCACCATATGATACTAGAATCTAGCTTCCACAATCACATATCGGAGCAGCTCACATCCACCTCCAATCCATACCCCTTAGTCTTTTTCCTCCTCCTCCTCCTCCTCCTCCTCCTCCTTTCTTTTCTCCATTGCCAGAATATTATACCCCAAGGCAGAACATCACTCAAATAAACACTTCGTAAACTCCCATCACCTCCTTCTCCAATTCCCTGTGCGACACACGCGAACGCCAGTACTATCTCTACAGAACAGGGCACCCGGACTGCACGGCGAATCCGTTGTTGGTCACGACTTGATCTTTGCTGGTTGTGCTTTTTAATCCTCTTACCCTCTTCTCCTCCCGCTCTCTGGATTGATGATGGCGCGCCGTCGTTAGTGTGGGAGGGGGTAGCTTAGGGCCAAAATAGGGAAGCAAGATGCCCGAGTATTATAGATCTTTTTTTTTTTTGGATTATTTTGAGTTTGTCTTTTTATGGTCTGGGCATTGTAGCGGGAGGGAATATTGGGCTCCCGGTTATTTGAAAGCAAATAGCTGTGAAGTTTCCAGTCAACCGCGTGAATGGCGCTCAATGGCATGATGTGGTATGAAGCACTGGGATGAGTTGACTTGGTTGTCAATGCTTGCTGGACCACGTTGACAATGATGGAATCTTCACGATACGTCACTCGGGTTTAAACCCTATGGCTCTGACGGTGGAGCAGATAATTTTAAATCCATGCGAACAATTCACTACCATAATATTATGGTTTTTTATTACCTAACTAGCTATAATATACACCCCCTTAACATTAGGCAAACTCTGTCCCTCCACTCATTCACAATATTCCCACCCTGATAGCATCGCCAATGATTACATAATAACCGGCACACAGAATTAAGTTCATACTTACAGATATCATAGCAGGGAGCAATGTCTAAGCTAGGCTAAATAAAGGGTTCACTCCTTCCTCTCCACCACCTCCCCGGCTCCACTCTCCTCCCTGTTGACCTTCTTCCCAGAGCTGCCAAACACTACACCTTCAACCCTCTGGTCCACCTCATCGAGTTTGTAATTAGTCATGCAGAGACCTGCGGGCAGCATTGGAATACACACACAGACAGCAACAATCAGGAGGATGCGCATAGTTTCGTCATAAGATCTGATAATCGCAGCTCGCTCAGGAGATCCCATGGGGTAGCTGGTAGCCATGACGGCAGAGCCATATATCATCGTCATGTTCACCTTGGCGGCTTCGGGAAGGTACAGCATTAATTTGTTCTGGATGTTGTGTGACCAGATCGCGCCCGAAACGGCTGATCCGACAGCCCCACCGATGGACACAATTGTCAGGAAGAGTGCGGTTGCGGCGGCGACTTCTTGATGCAGGGAGGCGGCCTGCACGCCCAATTGGGCGGGGACGTTTAGCATGCCACCGCCGATACCGACGATGATTTGGGTCCAGATCACCTGGGCATCACTGGAACCGATGTTGCGGTAGCGAAGCATTAGCCCGATTCCCAACATGTATATTAGGATTCCCCCGATCATATAGTATTTGTAGTGTTTTGTATATTTGATAACCAGGGAGATGATGACCGAGGAGACTGTCGCGGCGAAGGAGAAGGTTAAGGTTATGTGGCCCGCGGCTACGGAGCCGGTGTTGCGGGCGACCATGAGGTAGGAGTAGAAGTAAGGTTGGAGGGAAAGGTAGTAAGCCACTGTGGTTGGTCGGTCAGTATATATTTCTAACTACAGGGGTGGTGATATTCACTGAAGTAGAAGAAGCCAAGAACACAGCCAGCAATGACAGTCCTGTTCTTAAATAATCTCAACGTCAAGAGAGGCGTAGGAGCAGCCTTCTTCCACATCTCCCAGAGTGGGAAAAGAATCAAACAGACACCTCCAATGACTATAAAACCAGTTAGCCCCCTTCAAAATCTTCCAATGAACAGATATCAACCCACCAATAGCAGCAATAATACTCGGATTCTTCCACTTGCCCACAGCCTGTCCACCAAGCGTCAAGGGCACCAATAGCAAACTAAAAGCCGCAACCAATAGCAGAACCCCCATAATGTCCAACTCGGTCCAAAGGCTCTTCAAGAAACTGGTAACACCCTGCGACTTCCACGGATATTTGGGTAGCAACCCCGCCTTAGCCGCCTTCCTCTGGTTAATCCACAGAGAAATAAACAATGGCAGCGAAAGCACAGGGGTGATGATAGTCCACATCGCATACCCCCACCTCCAAGGCCCAGTAGTAAAGTGCCCAGCAATCTCCGGCCCCACCCACACAGTTATCAAAAACGGCGTATCGGGGAGTGAAGAGAGCAGCGCACGGTTGAGAAGATCAGAGGTGTCGGCGATGAAGATCTGCTGCAGGATACGAAGACCTGTGGATCCCGCTGCGTAGAATATTTGGGCGCTGGCGTAGGTCGAGATATTCTTCGAAGCGGCCATTTGGATGTATCCGAGGATGTAGAGAAGCATTGAAATAGCGAACGCCTCAGTTCGTCCGAAGACATCAGCGACTTTAGCCATTGGAGGTTGGACGACAGCTGTTGCTCATGGCGAATTAGTCAATCGTGAGGTACGATAATTAGAGATGGAAATCAGACGGTTGACATACCCATGAGGACACTGCCTACAACACCAACAGTTGACAGCAGGGAGTGCGAGGAGAATGATGAGGTTGCATAGAATGCGAGTAAACTCGTTACTTGAATATCAACCGATGTACAGAATGCCATTAAGAAGATACTATCACCGCCATCAATTATTAATTAATCAAGCTCCCTCCCTCTCACTCTTTCTGTCTGGCTGGCTGCCCAGTGCGAGGTGATAGAACATACCCAGCATAAGCAACGTACAATGCCTTCCTCGTCCAAGTCTTTGCGACTGCCTCAACCCTCTGTACGCCAGTTTGCAGAATCACACCCTCAGAGCCGGTGCTCGACGCAGTATCATTAGCGTCAGATGGCGGAACCGCAGCTTCTAGATTGGCGGACTTCATAGCAACCGCGATAGGTTTTCCTGAGGCCGCCGATATCAAAAATAAATAAATAGTGAAACAATAGTTCACCCCACAATGATTTTTAGAAGGCAAAGTCCCGCGGTGGATGAAATAAATCCCAAGGCACAGAACCGAAAGAAGTAGCCACACCGTGCAGCAGTACACGTCGTCAGGTGAGGGTTGGGATGAACTGAGGCGAGGTCGGGGGGGGTGAGGGAAGGACCCTGAACTTAAATATAAACGATCAGAGCCTGATCCTCCATACAGAACCGGAAAACCTACAGATTTATTCACTCCCCCCTAGTGGTGGTGGAGGAATCAAATAATTATTGTACCGACCGGCCCATCCTCCAATCCCAAACCTCACCTTGGCGCAATCCCCATCCTCCATACTTTTTTCTATAAAAAAAAAGTGAAAAAGACTCCTCAATTCCGACCCATGGTAAACGCTACTAACTCCAATACGCAATAACCAAAATATCCCCTCCCGCTTATGGTAGACGAAGAGTAACAGCAACCTCATAGCATCGACATCAGATACCAAAACCAGTTCGCCCCATCCCAAAGCTGCCATTGGTTACCTTTCCCTTCCCCCCAAGAAAAAAGTCGACAGACACAGATAGATTATCCCCCCCCACCTAGCTGCATGCCCGCCCACCGCACACTACTATAAACATCCCCGTCCTTCCATCAAACTGGTTTCCTAATCGAATTATACAATAATTAACATGGTAAGTAGAAGGAGGAAAGAAGGGAATAAGGAGATCTTTACCAAGACAACACAGCACAAAACCCCCCACCCTTCCCTCCACCCATCGCAAGGATGTGCAGGCCCTTGCTTGGTCGTTGAAGATACAGTAGGTGCTCTAGGCCTGCACTTGGCGCCCAGCGCTGGCTCGGATCGGATCAGATATGATAAGGCAAGTCGAGCAAGGTATGATACAGTACTCGTACCGGTAGGTGATACAAAATCGTTGCAGAAGGAAGCTCACTTGCGCAATTCACTCCGAGCCTGATAAAGAGCGAATGGCACAACACAAAACAGCGCCCTCGCCCACTTCTTTCACTTGCCCTTCACTTACCTTGTCTCACCACATTCCTCACTTCAATCCCGTCCCCCCGCCCCCGGTGGTATTGCACTTCAGCGCCTGTGCGGTCGCAACCCCAACCACAATCACATCAGATCAATCAGATTACTCTACCCCAGCCAGCGGTCAGGCCCAGTAAAAAGGAAAAAGCAAGAAGGAACCCCCACCGGCCCATCCCATGCAGGGATCTTGATGCGCTTTATCAAATCCTAAGATAACTTTAGTTTTCCTTGCTTTTTCGGCCTGCCGTGCCAAACCGCCTACGAGTACGAAGGTACAGCACCTAAGTTTTGAATATTTTACTAGCAGGGGTGTTACGCTAGCAGGGGCCAAGGCAGCAAATCGGGTATAAGGGCAGCGAATTGGGTATAGTGGTTACCCAATTCACCTCCTCATCCCTGTTAGTCGAACATCCCCTGCTAGTAAAATATTCAAAACTTAGGCGCTGTACCTTCGTACTGAGTGCATATGCGGCAGAAACAACCGATATTATCTGATTTTAGGGTTAGATCGTTTCTGATAACGAGGGGGCATGGATATTCGTATGGGCGATATGGGAAGAGGAGGAGGAGGATGGTGGAGATGGGACGGGGTATTTCGGAATGATGATATTGTTATTATTATTATTCCCCCCCTTCTTTTCCTGACATAGATAAACGGATGGTACCGGTATGGACGGTGGAAGAAGGGTGGCGAGGGGGGTTGGAATTACGAGAGTTGATTTTTTTCCCCTCCCTAACTCTCGCAAAACCCCGTTGTCGAGGATGAGCTGAAAGGGGGAAGAATAGAGGCATGTATAACGGTACGGCGCAAGTAGATTGTAGACCGTATATACCGTATCAAAGGCTCAGAGGTTGTAATAGTCTACTTAGCGATTCATAAAGTATTCGGATGAATTCGCGGCAAGGTGTCCCAGCATATACCTGAGCACCCGAATCTTGGCGCCAATTCATCCGAATACTTTATGAATCGCCAAGTGATGGTGGTGTGGACTTATGAATCTTGTCGCAACGCATAATACGAGCACCGCAGTGTCCGGCGGGGTGATATCCATTATCATATCAAAGTAATGACACAGCACAAGCCTACCTTCAACTGCCGTAGCGCACTAACATACCTCCAACCCGCCAGTTGATCTCACTGGCCATGCCATCCCACCCCGCCGTCTCCACTCGCAGTCGCGTGAGCAACGCCACAAGAACGTGCGTTCATTGACACAGGTACACACACTGATTTCTATACTCTAACTCTACGATTCAATTTCCCTCGCCCCCCTTTGGTTGTTTTTGTTTCTTTGTATAGTGCTGTACATAAGGCATATAAGGACAAACAGGCCTGAATGAACACCAACGGGGCCAGAGAGGAGAAAGAAGCCTACGCACATAGCCCTTGTATATTCCCCTCTAGTTCTTTACTCTCTCTTCCCCCGCCTACCTATCATGCTCCGGCCCGCTCAAGATTCTACCCACGCCGAGACAATTTATTCCCCACTTGCGAACGAGCTTTCATAAGCAATCTTTGCTTGTAGAAAAGAGTCAATCCTCCCAAGTTATACTGGCTAACGTGCCGACCGGTACAGCGCACATGCTCCAGCGGGTACTAACATGTCCCCAAAGAGCAAGAATTGGGAAAGAATTATGCTTGGTGCCATCTTACCAGAAAAGACTAATATCAACATCTCCCCCCCCCCCCCTGCTATGAGTATTCATATTGAAACCACTGACCATAACATTCCAGCAACAAAAACTACACCTCCTGTTCCTGATATTAAACTATACTGTACATACTACTGGCAATACATTGCAACCTGGGATTATATGTCTCAAAGGCTCTCCGGTATGCAAACATACCTTCACTTTTAAAAGGACAACACCGGTAGCTTGCATGAAAACAGTGAAAGCATTACGAAATAAAAGAAAATGTAGAGTTTGGAATTAATGAGAGGGTGCAGCCTCCTGTAGGGTTGCGAGAGTTGTGGCTTAAAAACGGGTACAGTACATGCCTGCAGTTCAGACAAGGTTTAGCCCAATTTTTACTTTTTTTCAATACCAGGAGCAAACAAGAAAAGTATCGCGGAAATTTAAAAGTATGGTTCACCATACTGTGGATTCGGGAGAATCCATGCTAAGGGGCCAAGGGGGGGCGCCACTCTCGCAACTCGAGAATCTCGCGACCCTACAGGAGGCTGTAATGGAAGTAAAGAATATTGTATGCGGAAAATAGCTTGCGGGAACTTAGAGTACCAGATCAGGTATTGGAACGATTTTCCCTGAATCGTCGACTTAGTACTAATTTTCTTCTCTAATAGTCCACATACCTCATAACTATGATACTATACATGCAGCACAATTTGAACTCGCGAAGGAAGGGAGGTGTGATTTTACTTGCAATAGCGGGAACTATTAAAATTCACTTTACCATAATATTATCACAACCCGCCCGAGGCCCGATCGTGACCCATGTGTGCTACTGGCATACCGGTGCACTCTAGTTAAATTGGGAATCCTAAACAGATCCCCACATAAAATTTTATAGTAGTAGTAGCCTGGTAGAAAGGAAAGAGCCGGCTGAAGTCACCTACAACTAATAACGACAAATAATTTTATGAGCATTTTCCCCCACATTCCCCCAACCTTAGTCCAACAAATTCGCAACCCTTGCTCAATCAAGTTGCAAACAGTGGTTTCAAGGAAAATAACAAAATGAAAAAAACAAAGAAAACAATGGATCAGTAGTCGAAATCATCGTCAACCCCCTTAGCTCCAGTTTTGTGCGCGACTTGATCCTGGCGGAGATACATTTCCGCAACCTGACCAGAGCTAGTCGCGTCCTCACCGGTCTTGTCAGTTCTAGGACCAATAAATCTCGGAAACCTGAGACTAACGCCCTTATCCCGGTGCCCGGCTAGGCCGGCTGCGGCCTTGTAGCGAGGGGATAAGGTCAAATCGGATGCTTTAACTTCCCAGAGTATTTTAGGTTCGAACCAAACATCCGGCTTGCCCGCGTTACCACTCGGATGGTCATAGAAAGGCTTGGCCCTATCTATTTCGAGGGGGTGTAAAGTGTCGTAGAACTCTTCGAGGGCAGCCTCGCTGAAACCGGTGCCAATATTGCATACAGATTCATAATTCTGAGTACTGGGATTGTAACAAGCCAGTAGGAAGGAGCCGTAGACGGAGGTGCGTTTGCCTTTACCCCAGTAGGCGCCAATGACAACCAAGTCTAGGGAATCTCCTAACTTATCGATATAATCTTTCTTAATCTGATTGTGGCGCGCAAAATTTTCATCAGATAAAAAATCCCTCAAATCGCGACAGAAAACAGAAAGGAGAGCATGGGGGTTTGCGCGCCGCTTGTCAGATGTAGAAGGGGAGCGTGGGAATGAAAGGCGGCGTTAGTGTCTTGGCACAGGTCCAGCTCGCTTGCTAAAAACAAAAAATTAAAAAATTAAAAAAATAAGCAACTCACTTTAAGCCAATTACGACTTCTCTGACTAGGCTCATAGAAGCTCTCGGGACCATCCATTATTTTAACCATGAGTCCTTCGCAAGAGTCCTTCACACTCTGGTCTAGGAAGAGACGGATTTCTTCGAGATCGCTACTATCCATGTACCTAGCAAAGACGAACTGATTGGGAACCTCGATGAATGTTTCGTGCATGAGCCTCCTTCTGTCATTAAGAGACTCACGAACAACAGGCTTCAGGCGTTTAAGCAACAGCGTTAACATATCGCGAGCCAAACTCAGGAGCGGACCTCATCACATACCTTTCCATTCAAAAATAGAAGATCGAATGCATGAACGCACACTCTGATCTTTACATCCTCCAACGCGACATCTTTCTTTTTCCTAGTCATAAGCATTTGAAATGGCAGGAGACGATTATTTGTCTCATCCCATCCGACCGCTTCGCAATCAAGAACAAAGCTTTCAACTTCGGGTCTAACCCAGTTGTTCATCGCCGCAAGGATATCAGGATACTTGCCGCTCAGATCCTCTGAATTGCGAGAAAAGACCTTAGCAAGATTCTTGATTGGTTCTCCGCCAAGAGTAGCTGGCGGATATTCAATTGAAGACTTTGGAGACACATAATGAATTTGAGCACGTTCCCCATCGTACTTATACTCGCAAGTAAAACGTTGATTTTCAAACCTATCAAGAACCTCTGATATCGCTTTTGTTGGCTTTGCTAACATGGGTTTTACAGGGACACCTGCAAGGTTGTCAGTAACGGATTTGCAATTGGAGCACTTAAAAAGTAAAAATACCAGGCTGTAACTTGCAATACTTCTTAATATCCATGATGCCGTGTTTCATCATAGCGGGTATGATAATCTCGTAACTCGGCAACTCACTGTAGACCAAATTGTTAGCTGGACTTCAGAAATTGTTAAAGACCGTCGATCGTAACGAACCTATACACGCTTCTGAGATTGAGTTCCGACTGGTCCAACATTGCTGTAGTCGGCATTTTACCACTTAGCTCCTGCTCGTGGGTGATCATAGCGCTGCTTAAAGAAACTAATACAGTTCGATCCGCAAGTCCCAATCTGAGTTTACCCTCTAGTCCTCTAATTAGGAACTTTGCCTCATCGCCCTGTGCAGCCGCGAGAAGCTTTCTGATAGCCGAGACCTTGCGGCCTTGACCACCCTCGCCTTTAACTTTTGCGATACTCAGTAGACCGTTATGAACAACAGCAATAGTCAAAGCCTGAGGAGGAAAGAGTGTTAGCTGTTTGCTTCTGCTTTTCATTGCAACAAGCCCCAAGTCACCACACTCTCTCTGATCCTCTCTAACCCTCTCCATGCTCCTGCCACAGCTCTCACCGATAGCTTTCATAAGCAAACTCTCGCCAATACCCATTTCGACACCTTCGAAGTCGGCAGCAAGTTTGTTGATCATCAAGTGAATTACCAGTAAAAGTTCATCAGGCGAAAGGCGAAGAACCTGTCTCAGGAAGCGAGATGCATGCGAGATTTTCTCAAGACGTTTGGTAGTGGACTCCAAGAGATTGAAGGTTGTTACCAAGGCAGCATAGGGGGTCGGTTTACCAGCAACCCAATCAGGATATGCTGGAGGAACGGATTTAGATAATTTTTTAATCATCTCGCGCCCCGCAGCAGGTGCAAGTGAAGGCTTCTCAGTCTCACTATCAGAACCTAACGCTTTACGGGTCGCGGAGCCTTCAGGTTTATCCGCAGCTTCAGTGTCTGAGACGACCACCCGCTTTTTAGCTTTCCTGCCAGTAGACGATTTTTTAGCAGTCCCAGCCTCAGACTTATTTTTCAACTTTTTAGACTTTCTTAAAGCAGTTCCTGAGAGGGAGAGCTCAGCGTCCGTTGATTCACGTGACGAGACAGGGGGCGATCTCTCGGCAGTTCTAGCCTTAGGCTTGGATTCCGACCTCCGGTGTTTACTTAACGGAGCTTCAGAGAGGGAGAGCTCAGAGTCTGCTGTTTCGCGAGGGGGGGTAGAAGGCTGTTTTTTCGTAGTCCTGGCCTTGGGCTTAGGATTCGGCCTCTTGGCTCTACTTAAAGGAGCTTCAGAGAGAGAGAGCTCAGAGTCTGTTGTTTCGCGAGGGGGGATAGAAGGCTGTTTTTTCGCAGTCGTAGCCTTGAGCTCAGGTTTCGGCTTCTTGGATTTACTTAAAGGAGCCCTAGAGAGAGATAGCTCAGAGTCTGTTGATTCACATGACGATTTCGGGGGCGATTTTCTGGCAGTTTTAGCCTTAGGCCCCAATTTCGGCGTCCTGGATTTGGTTGAAGGAGCTTCAGGGAGGGAGAGCTCAGAGTCTGTTGACTGGCAAGGCAAGACAGGGGACTTCTCAACAGCTGTAGCCTTAGGCCCAGATTTCGAGACAGCCGGTGGAGAAGCTGACGAGGGCTTGACCCCCCTCGTAGCTTTGAGAGCTTTGAGAGCTTTGAGAGGTGAAGCAGGAGTATTCGCCCCCACCTTGTCTTTCCCTTTTTTCGTAGTCGTCTTTGGAGAATCCACGGGCGGCAACCGCCTTTCAGGTGCAATGTCTTCATCTGACGATTTAGAACCATCGGAGCCCTTCCTGCGTGATTTGGTAGTTGTAGCATTTTTAGAACGTTTAGGAGGGGGTAAATCGTCTTCAGAAACCTCAGCCTCTTTCTTAATAATTTGGGACTTGCGACTGCGCTCCTTAACCTCTAATAAAAAATTGTTAGCGAGGGTTTCACAGAAGATATTCTGTTTACTCACGAGGTCCCGCAGATCTCGTTCTCTTCGCAGGGGGATTCCTTAAAGCTTTTTCTTCTTTGCTCGAATCAATTGCTGGTTCTGAGGCCTCCGATATCTCCATCTCCGAAGTAACATCGGCCTTCGTGTCCCTTTCATCCCCATTGGATCCATCACTCTCCGGAACTGTGGGTTTCGTTCGAGCTACCCTTTTGAGAGTGGGTTTCTTAACCTTAGGAGAAGCGGCATCGTCACTATCGGTGGGTTTGCCAGACTTATCGATCAGCTTAAGCTTCGCTTGGGTAGGAGTCGCTGCGTTAGTACTGAGCGAAAGGTTAAAGAACCGTCTATAAAATATAAGTTACAAGGTATAAGCATATAACCACTATGAATAAGAAAGAATCAAACACAACATTAAAGACGGTGGAGGATAAGAAAGGGAAATAGGAAAGGGAGAAGAAAAAAGAAGAAAAGCGAGACACAGCAGATCAAAGGGGTATTGGGAAAACGCACCCCAAGGTCGTCTGAGTCTTTACATACCCTAAAGTCGTTTGCTTTTTGTTTGACGACATTGTACCAAGAGAAAATAGATGGCCGTTAAACGTTGGGTAAACGCGATGGGCTCTCTGTAAGAGCAACGTAGGGGGGAGGATTATCCTACGTGAAGCCACAGCGGAGGAGAGTTAAGAGAGCGCGACGCGTTACAGATCTGTGGCAAATTTGAAATTAGGTGTGGGGGGGACAGCCTGATAGGCTTGGGGCTGGTGCTTAAATTGTATCAAATGGGAAGTTAATGATGAGTCTCACCTCACTTGGTGAAAAATATGGATATTGTGTGGTCCCTGAAATGCGGCTCCGCCAAGTGTGCAACGAAGCTTGGCAATGCAGCGACAAGATAGAGGGAGACGGCCTGCCTCAAACAACAACAAAAGGAAAACTGTGTTAAAGCCGATGGGTGATGATTAACATGGCTGGATCAAACCAGTCATGAGAGGAAATGGAGGGGAAAAAAGGAAAGGGCTGAAAAGAGAGAACTGGTGCTGCAAAAGAAAAGATAGTGGTAACTGTAGCTTGCGGCAAGAACGACGAGGAGCACAAATAATAAGAAGAGTTGTTAAGATGATATTAGAGAGAGGCTAGGTGGTGAATGCCTAGGAAGGAGTGGTCACAGGAAATGATGGGGAGAAGGTTGTGATGGAGGTCTAGTCGTGCGCAGGGACAACTGCCGCCGACAAGCACTGCTGGAAGGCTGCCGTGAGGCCAGCGTCGTGAAAAGAGACCCGGAACGAAGGTGGTGGGAAAACTGAAGTGTGTTCGCTATTCGATGTGTAGAGTGATGATTGTTATCATTACAGAGAGAAAGAGAACGCAGCTGAGACTAAATACAGTTTGTGGTAGCCGCTCGCACAGTGGGCTCTCTATCGCACAAACACCAGAACACCAGTCGCCCTCGACATGGTGACAGTCCCACTCGCCTGCTAACTAATATGCCCTAACATGGCATCCCACGATGGAGTTACTCCATCAGGTTGAAGGGAAAACAGGCGTTGTAAGATCAATTTCCTCGATCAGCTGTATTAACGACCGCCCGTGATATGCGGGAAAAAGGCAAACCCTCAAGGAGGGAGCCTGAGCGAGAGTTTCCAACGAGAGGGGTGTATGGAATAATATAAAGGGAGTGGAAGTGGAAAAGGGAGGGAAAGAGCAGTAGAATGATGCTTTCACTGTAGGAGGTATGATATTATGATAATTTGAGTTGAGACGATAGTAAGGTTGTGGGGTTGTGGGGAAGGAAGGAGAGGATGAAGGAAGGGAAGAATTAAGCGAAGGGAAGAATTAAGCGAGGGGAAGAGGGGAGAAATTTGGAAGCTGAGAGGAACGGCATAGGAGGAAGTGAGTTCGTACCCACTTACCTAGGGGGGAAACTAAACTATCACGAAAAGCTCATTGCTCACTCAATCACTTACCTTATCCCTAGCCCATATCGCTTACAGCCGGCCAGAAGCAAATGGTTCTATATGAGGAATGGCTACCCCCATGGTTCCTGTGCCGGCGTGCCTCTTCATGCTTAGAGTCCCGAGTTTCTGAATTTGTCCTCTTAAGCCCATGATACTCCGCGGAACTAACATCCCCAGAAGCTACCGAAATCACCGAAGCTTCGCTACCACTTCCTAGGGTATACAACACACGTAGTCAACTACCCCGCTAAAGAGGCGGCCACTGCCTATGCTACTTAGGCACTCCAAACAGCTTGGGCCGGGGATGAATGTGCCCGAGTGATATTCTATGACCTTGGAGTTTTCAGCCATGTTCCTGATAAAACTACCCAAACCCACGACGCACAGCTTTTGAAAGAAAAAAGAAGAAGAAAATCGTTCTCTCGAAGAGCTACTCAATAATTCACTGAAAGTTCAGTTCTGGTTCCAGCCGTCTGTACACAACAGTTTGGCGAATGCAACAACGGGGACGGCTAGGCATAAAATTTCCTATAAAAAAACTAGGAGGTGTATGCTTAAATTAGAGTTAGAAGTTGAGTTATTTTTTAATATTCATTTAGTTTTTTTAGGGCTAAAAACTACACGAGGAGAAATTTTTGATGTCAAGGCGTCCCCCGCTGCATTCACCAAACTTTATATATAGAAGGCGGGAGCCATGCCCAAATTTAATACCCGCTGAGAATACTTAAATGACAACCCTCACCCTTCCTTCCTCTCATTTTTATTCTCTTGCACTTGGAGTCTTTTGCCTCTCTTGATCCAGCCTACCCAGACGTACAGGAACTACTCACTCATAAAACATCTTTGCATCACAACTGCCGGCACCATGAGGGTCGCTGCAGTACTTCTTTCCTTTGTGCTGCTCCAAGCGGGATCAAATGCTATACCCATCTTGCCATCTGGGATTCTTCCCCCGGAGGACTACCCTCTCAACCTAAACGAGAATCCCACTGTAGCGGAGCAACTCGCAGGCAAGGGATACGAGGGTCCGCCATTAACTAGATACAGTATAAACCCCTTTCCAAATGAAAAACAAAAGGCTCCCACCTCTATGTTATCATGAACCACTGACTAATGTTTTCATCCCTAACAGCTGAACCAATCTTATGCCCCACCCCGGACCAACATGGGGCTGCAAAAAACTGGCATGAATGTTGGGGCTCAAACTGCTCCTCCTGTACTAAAGAGTACCCCGAACTCACGCTTCATCGTATTTCACACCCTCTCCCCCATTCTCTTTCCATACAGTACCCCATTTAACCCTACCCAGACAAGCCAAAGAAATCAGTCTGGAGGAGATTCTGGGATTGGTTCAAAGGTCTCTTCTCGTGTTTCAAGAAGGCTAAGGGCGATAAGGACCATAAGGAGGTAACGATGGCAAACGGCACAGACGGGGCCGCCGACAGAGATGTGGAGCCCCTGCTCGGTTTTAAGGGGAATGATAAGGATATTCGGAAGGCTGATAAGGGAATGGGTTCGGGGAAGTCTGGTAAATCTGGTAAGGGAGTGTGGGCGGATTAGAGTTGGCGAGATTATTATTTTTCTTCCCTCTGGCTCCCCCTTCACTGGTGAGCTCTGCTAACTTGGATGTGTAGATGCCAAGAACAAGTATACTATGCATGGAGCTAAGGGATATAGATAAGGGCTAAGGGGGTGTTTAGGAGAGGGCGATTGTGGGGAAGTATGATATCATATCGTGGGACATCTTCGCAATATGACCCAAGCCAAGCCTTTTCACGGGCATCCCTGTCATTAAATATCACTCGATTGAAATTTCTAGAAAAGTGTTGAATTATATACTTTCGGATATGCACTTTCTACGTCTTTGAGTACGACAGCGCTTCCCAGTACATACTAGTTTCACTTCAATGCCGTCAGAGTTCAAGCTCAACTCATTTCGGTTCGGATCTTTCATTCATTTCACTACTCAATCAATTAATCATAGGTGCAGCTCTATGCGCTCAGATTTCTTTCATCCCCCATTTTGTTATCTTGGATTTCTTTTCTACTGTGGATATGTAGTTATTCCTGTTGCGCAGCATAAATAGCCGGCCCATCAGACAGAAGGAAGTTCTCTATGGTTTTTTTGTTCCCTTAAATTTTCGGTATAGAGCTTGACTATTTCAGAATTTCCAACAAAAAGTGCGAGGCTAGTTTTTTTGTTTGCATTTTAGCGTACTGTAGGGAAACTCGGCACTATTGACACTGCGGGGATACCTGCCAAATTAAACCATTTTTTGCTTCTGATAGTAATGAGCACGGCGACCTTCAAACCCGTCCCCCCCCATCACGAACGTCCACCCCCCGAGTACATTTCAGGCTTTTGTCTGGAGTTTGCGCAGAGCTGTGTGCAATGAACTAGGCAACTTTAAGGCGTGGTGCAATGCGCCTTTCAAATACTCGTAGAAAAACTCTAGTCTTGGCGGGTGCTTCGAGGGAAAGGACATTCCACCCCTCACCACCCTGAGAATGGAAGGGGAAAAAAAGATGCCAGACTGCTTCGTGCAGGAGCTATTATAACAAACTGCTTTTTGAAAATTTCCAATATCGTTTCCGCTCACGGCCACTGAGCAAACGATACCCCCCAAAGCCTCCGCTTTCGATGTTGGCTCTTCTAGCCTCCACCCGGCTATCCATACCAAACGACCCCAACCAGCAGCAAGAGGGGATTATCCCGTAAAGTATAATAAAAGAGCCAGAGAATCAAAAACACACCAAAATCGGAGAATTTTTCAATCCGGCAAAACTCAACGAGCTTTATCAGGAAAAGTTGCACGAGGGTAAGTAGATAGGAGAATATACCGTAATAGATTACCCCGCGAGGTTCCTACTGCCCACTGTCGGATATAACTTTTCCCGATTTTTCTGCCCACCCCAAACTGGGATCAGCCTCCGATCAGGCGGTTGTCGCCAGGGCGATCAATGCCTTCTTGGCGGCACTTGTGGTACCTGCCAAGACGACCGTTTTGCTGTCCGTATGTGGAGGGAGGGGGGTGCGTTATGGCCGGCTACGATTAACTACTTTGAATGCCCCCCACTTTGTGCGCTTTCTGTATTGAGTAGATCGGGATTGGCAAGGGCCGGACTGTGGATTTCGGACGCTCAGCTATTTTTTAAGGTTACTTTGAAGCTCGTTATGGTAGAGCCTATACGATACAGTGATGGTTGCTCGGGAAATCTTATTTTGGTATGGTTTGGCATGGTCTCCTTACTAAACGGCCCGTCTTGCCAGGGTGTAGGGTTCAGAGGGTGAGTTTTCCAGCATATATCATAAGTACGATGCGATATGATACGGTATGGGAACTTACTGTCAACTTGCCGGATGCCAATAGCCGGGTGAGTATAAAAGAGGCATCTCGGGTCTCAATGGAGATGTTCTGCAAGAGGGGGAGGAATGGGGTATCGAGGAGGAAAAGCAAACTTAGTTAATATTATAATACAGGGTTTTAAATAAACAGCTGGCTAACTCAGCATTGGGGATGGGAATATCGTGGGCCCAACCTGGCTCTTCCTCAGGAGCATCCTGGACACAAGCCTCCTCGTATGCTACTAAAGCCTCATCCCCAGGCCCCTCATCTAGCCACCCCCCAATCTCTGTAGGGCGACTATCTAAAATCTACTTGTTATAAGGAAGCTTAACTAATCAGCACGCTCTCGGCATGGGCTCATATGGCAAAAGACACCTCTTACTCGGCATCACGTTTTATAGCGCGATATACTCCCCTCCGGAATTGCACCTTACAACCGTAATTTACGGTTTGGTGTTGGTGATAAGCGGTACGGTAACGTACAGTATTGCCCGAACCCCCAGCTCCGAAAGATGTGAGTTCCGGGACCCTGACCTTCATTGCTGTGTGTTGCTGCGGCACTATTGGCATCTGTATGACAGTACTTTGGGTGAACCGTGAATTGGCCCTTCGTGCCAGAATTGATAGTACAGGAGGGGGAGCTGCGTCCGGCAGACATACCATCCTCTTTGGGACCATGCCCCAAGCATAGCTTGCGGATGAAACAAGCGCCGCATCAACCCCAGTTACTCGGGTGCCTTGCGCGTGCTCCTGAGCGGAATAGGATAGTCTAGCTGGGTTAGATGGTTTGATTCTGATGGAGTTCTATGCTGACGATCAGGTTGGCCTGATCGGGATGATCGAGAAGGGTCCTAGTGCGAAGGCTCTCTTGTCTCATATTCCCGGGAGTGTCTGATATTTCGTCACGAAGGGAGCAACCTTAGCTACTCTTGATGGTATTCTAGCCCTTCGCCGCGCGGGGGGGGGCTGGATTTGGTATGCGGTATGGCATCGGCCGCCACTTTGGCGGTGAAAGTTCGTGGATTTCACTCGGGGGATTAGGCGCACCAAGAGACGGGGGGGTAGGTGGATGGGTTGGGCTGGCAAACCGGATTTTGGCTCTTGATCAGGATTCGTGCTGCCTCTTGTGAATAGACATTAGACTTCCTGCATCTGGCCGTTTTCGTTATTTGCTTCGCGCCGCTTATTGTGATGGAACCCTAGGATCCTAGCCCTTGGAATGCTGGTACATAATTTTGAACCCGGCCAAGCTAGCCACGCGACGAATCCGCTGGGACTATACCTTGATAAGGTATGATACTCGAGTACGAGTACTCAAGTGCACGCAGCTCGGGTTCGAAAACGAGAGCGAAGATAGTGCAACTTGAAATGGCGAAAATTGAGTTAGGTTTGACAGCTTGCAGAGCGCAACAGTGGAAGTGCAATAAAAACCCACAGTTTTCAGGCGGGCGCAGAGAGTGGTGCATTACTGGTGGTAGATGCCTAAAGGCTTTCCACAGAAAGGGGCTGGGTTGCTCGGAAAAACGCACTTGGCCAGAATTCGATATAAACGTGATTCTATGCTCCGTGTTTCACAAGTTACGGGGACTGAGAGGGGTTCGCTAGGAATCTATGAAAGCGGGCGACCCCGCCATACGGACTCGTGCCCAAATCAATTTATCGGCAAGCCGATGCTCTACCAATTCTCAGGCCAGGGCTGCTCTATAATGCGTTGATAGAACTCTAGACTATCATCCGTTGATGGTCACCCCAAGGACTCCTCTTCCGTGGGACTGTGTGGTGCTTCGTGGAGTCGAGTCGATGGATGTGAAACCAGATTCGTGTGGCGCTGCAAGGTCCGGAAACTGTTTGTTTCCTGAACCAGAGACAAATACAGGGTTAGCACGAGCCAGCATGGGGATCAGGGCGTTCTGGTTGAGACGGCAAGGACTAGGATTGTTGTCCTCTGTGCCAAGCATGCCAAGCCGACCCTAGGAATTACCGTAGGTTCCTCTCTAGAGTTAGGTTGAGTTGACCGTCTCCACTCTTTGAGGTTCTCACGAGGATGCGAGTGGGTTTCGATGTCGATGGAGGAGTAAGAGTGCTGGTATCATATAAAAAAACAAAGGGAAACCTCATTTTTCTTTCCGATTTTTGTTGAGCAGCCCCGGATACTTTCTAATATTCAAGAAGGTGTAGCCGCTGACATGCGAGGGGGATCACAAAGAGGACCAACGATCGATCGCAATACCGGTGCAAGACTGCGAGGATAGCGTCTAGCGTACTGGTACTCAGATGATACCGGTGCTGTTGCCACACTAGGGGTATTCAAAGTTAAAAAAGTGGAAAAATCTTAGCTTACTTTGCCGGTTCATGTAAGCTTGGCACACCCAGAAAGAGTTAACTTACCATTACTTTAATTTACCATACTATACTTTTTTGTTCGGTAGAGACGGAGGTCTGGAGGTCAGTAACGAGTAAAAGTTAGTAGAGTGTAACAGAATACCAAGAGATTACGTGAGTGGGGGTGGGAAAAAAATAAGAAGTGTAAATAGAAGAAGACAAGTAACTCTTAAACAACAATCTGGGAAAATGCCTCGCACTTCTGAAAAAGCAAGAATCGTCCACCAACTTCATGATATTTGGTTATCAAATACCATTGTTCAATCATTATTTGACGATAGAGATGACCTGTCTCTATTTTTCACATTTCTTGCCCCTTTGACTGCCGAGCGACTTCAAATCTCGAGAGACGCGAACCTTGACCTTTATTCGGCCTTATTGGATAACCCGGTCTTCTCAAATGTCAACCCAAACAACCTGCCAGAATCGTGGTGCGGAAGCAATGAGGAAGGATTTGGGGAGGATTTAATGGAGGTTATTGAGCTGCTTGGGCTTGGTATACCAATGATACGGTATTTCATGCCGCGAGAGCCCATACCCCGTAGTGAGTACATGTTCAATCATCATGTATGTAATAAATAAAATAAAAATTGAAATATATATAATTAGTGACATTGAAGTTAATATACATTAGATTTTTACAATGTCTGAAGATAGATTTATGGCATTTTTTCGAATGAAACGCAACTCGTTCAATCAACTACTCATGCTTATTCGTAACGATTCAATTTTCCAAAATGAATCCCGGAATCCACAAGCCTCGCCTGCTATTCAGGTCGCAACAATGTTGTATTTCTTGGGATTTAATGGAATGTCAACAGTCCGTGGGGCGGCTCAGTTGGGCATCGGCGAAGGGACGACCAGATTATACTGCAATCGGAGCATTTCTGCTTTACTCCGATTGCTTCCACGACTTATAAAGTGGCCCGAGCCAGAGTCAAGAGAGTTTTGGGATATGAGAATTGGGATTGAGCGGGAGAGTGGGTTTCCGGGATGTGTTGGGTTCTTGGATGGTACTGATATGATACTAAGATATGGGCCCTCATATCATGGGGAAACATATTTCAACAGAAAAAAACAATACGCATTAAATGTACAAGGTATTTGTGATAGTAAGCGTAAATTTACTTTTGTTACAAGTGGTTTTCCCTCTTCTGTTGGAGATGCAACTGTTTTTTGCGGGACATCATTTTTTAAACGGCCAAATTTGTTTTTTTCACGGCCTGATGAGTACATTTTAGCTGATAAGGCCTATCGAGTTACTCGTCGCTGTATGACACCTTATAAGCAGCCACTTGCAAGTCAAGAGGCAGGAGGATATAAGAATTTTAATCTACAGTTAGCAGAGGCTCGGGTTAAGGTTGAGCATGCTTTTGGTGTTTTAAAAAATAGGTGGTCATCTTTACGAGAAATACCAATTAGGATATCTAATTCTAATGATCATGTACGAGTTGTGGCATGGATAATGGCTTGTATTATATTACATAATTTTCTTTGTGATATGGAGAATGATCAGCAATGGTGGCCTGTACAGGTAGTCGGACAGGAGAATAGGATGGAAAATAACGGAGATTTGGAGGATGAGATATTAGGATTGGAAGCTGAACGGCAGGCTGGCACAGAATGGAGAAACAGAATGCGTGAATATTTTGTAAATAGAATATAATTAAACAACTTGAAATTGTACATAAATACAAAAATAAAAATTCAAAATAATCAAAACCAATAATCAAAAGCAAAGCATACAATAAGTATCCAAAACTTAAACATTTTAAAATAAAACTTTTACATGTCCAGAAGACTTAACTCCTACTCTGCACTTTCCCAATTTAGCTCGTCGAGTGCTTCTGTATTCAAGTTGTTGGTATTCCGTTTACCAATCGTGGCCCGCAGTTGAATCATCAGCAGCTCTGTTCGGCGCTGCTCTCCCCTAGCCTTTTCTCGCTCCACTTCCAACTTTTCTCTCTCCAATTCTATCTCTCTCTGTCGCAGTTCACCTTGTTGTACAAGGTGCCGATTTAAAAACTCAAACTTCTTTTCCTCCCCTTCTGCCTTTGCTGATGCAAGTATACCCACCGCTTCAATAAGCGCATTTGATCCCCCTTTTCTCTTTCTTTGTATCCCGACAGATGCTCCATCATTATCGCTGTCTGCTGGCAACATTTCTGGAAATCGGCGTTTGCGTGGTCCTCTGATTGCTGACAATCGGCTAGGACTTGAACTTGGTCCATCGACTCTTTGTGTTGCCTGCCTCTCTGTATTCTCACCAATGACCACTACCTCTTCCTCCTCAATTTCGACCTCCCTCTCTTGGCTCTCTCTACTTTCTCTACTATGATAATTATTATTATCATCTTCTTCCTCTCTCCTGTCCCCTTCCAATATGCCCACCCTTTCCTCATTCCTTCCTATCTCCATTCGGATTCCTTCCTCAACCGCTCTTCCCCCTTCTTCTCGTTCCTCCCTCCCTCTACCTATGGTTTCCCCAATTTCCATCTCCCCCCCTGCTTCCCATCGGATATCCCCTTGACTAACATTGCCTAGTTGACCCTCCTCCCCCTCTTCTTGCGGATTGTCATTAGACATTGCTACAAGCAATTGTTCTATTGTCGCGGCTGTATCGGTGGCACTCTGGCCGGAATCATAGGAGACTGGAGGTCGTACATTCGGTCGATCACCCAAAATTCTCTCCAAACGGAAGAAATAGGGGCACCGGGAAAGTAGTTTATCTATTTTTTTTTAATTTGATTATTAAATCTCTGTATAATATTTTTATGTATTTTAAATGAATAAATTTGGTTCTTACCTCGTAAACTTCTTCTGCCTTCGTCCAAGTCCCTTTCTGATAAACCCCATCCGCTCTGGTTGTTTAATTTTGCTGCAGCACGATAGGCTTTCATGAGGTTATCATACTTGTATCCGACCTTCACCGCTTCTTTGGTGGGAATTTGTGCTGCAATTTCCGTGACGATTGTTTTCTTCGTAATTCCAGAGCCTTTTTTGATTTTTCGCAAATTCTCAGGATCTTCAAGCCATTGAATTAGGCTCTCGGTTTCAGCTCTTGTCCAAACGGTGTTCTCAGAGTAATCGCGTGGCATTTTGATGATCGCGTTGTATGATATTCTCTCTACCTATGTTGTCATCTTGGTGCATGAAAATTTTTCTTCTATTTGTACGCTAAACTTTACCTAAACTCTTTTTTTCCCCTTGCTCAGAATTTGGGGGTCTCAAGTATGATACTATATTTTCTATGATGCGATTGGACCATCATCTTCAGTAAACTAATGCATGTTCTAGTATCAACATGCTTTTTCACTCATCCATTTTTAACTTTGAATACCCCTACTCGTACCACACTCCCCTTGATCAAACCACAGTCCGAGATTGCCCAGTCTCTGTAGCCGCTATAGTGACGTGTCGCTCGATGAAGAGAATAATACTCACGGACTCACATGATGGCGATTGGGCTCGGGTTCTGCTCTCTTTGTGGAATCTCCAAGAGAAGTCGTTCAAGTCCATTCTACGCTCGAATTGGAGAAGGGAGAGAGAGACTATAGCCAGCCTGTAAGAAGACACCGGCTATAGCAGATTGCGTTGAAGACACACTCGAACGGGCTGTGATCAATGAAAAATCTGGCTCGGAGCCCGGTGCTGAGGACATGCACAGTGCGGTTCTCGAGCGCTGTGCCGGCAGACCAAATGCACTCGTGCAGTGCAAATTTATCATGTATGCAATATTTGTGTGTGTGCGTGATGCGCGTAACGCGAGACCCTCGGCCCTCCAATTGGTGATATTTTTTTGATGGTTGTTTAATGAAGACATCTTATCGTCATTTTTAACCACGAAGATGGCCCTATAAACTGGCTAGTTTTGCGATATCACAAAAGCAAAACACTCGGTTGGGGGGGAGGCTGGAGGGATGCGAGAGATAGTAAATTCCTTCCTCTCTGTGCAGATATTTTGTATTATCGGCCTCGGTGCTCAGAGTTACACCTGTGCTCTGGCACACAGACTCTCTCTATGCGGTGATTTATCCAAGGTTTCTGCCCTCCTCATGGGGAAACAGAAATGCAGAGTGTGGCTTCCCCGGCTCCACAATCCCCGCCAGCCCCCCACCCCCCTTGCGAGAAAAGTCCCTGGACTAACCTACTTCTTCAATGTCCAACACAGAACCACCACACCGCCTGCAAAAGAAAAAAAATAAACCCCCGCCGCTTCTCTCTCCCTTTGCTCGCCCTCCTCCCTCCCTCCATCCTCCTCCACTCCCATCCTGCACACGACATCCACCTCCCTCTCATTTGTCCCCCCCCATCCGCTACTTTCCCTTTCCACCCTCATACGGCAGAGAGCCCGCATATTTCCTTCTCCTGCTTGTCATCGGTAAGTCTATGTGTTGGCTCACCTTTCCATTCCTTCTCATCTCTGAATTCGGGATTTTACTCGATAGTTGTCTAAATGCACTGCTTCTTCCCTCCATTTCTCTGGCTTAAGACGCACTAACCGGATCACGTAAAGTAGTTAGTGGGAGTGGAGCAATCTCTACACCATCACGAAGGTTACGAAATAAACGAAACGAATTTCAATTTGGACCACTTGCACGAGAATTAACAATCAAAGAGAAAGTCCACCTTTCTTCCACATCGCCCAAACTCCCCTCGACCTCCTCCCCTCATAACCTACTCTCCTGTTGATATCATGAGCTCTACGGTCGATTCTGAACATCCTCCTGCCGCCAGTGAAAAGGCATGTATCCGGATCTTTACTGCATCCTCTTAATTTCAATCTTATACCAAGCGTTTCACGGGACAACTGTTTGCTAACTAGAGGAGCCACAGCCCCTTCTTGACCACATCACCACAGACTCCCCCGAAGATTCTTATGCAGACTCTGGGGATCCTACAAAGCTAAAAAATGCCAAGAATATCGGCACGACAACCCCAGAGGTTGAGGGTGAGGATAACGAGCCTGTGACAACTATAGAGGATTACCCTTCTACTCCTGTCTCAACAATGGATTCCTTATTTCAAGCTTTACCTTTGACAGGGGAGAGTAGGGAGGATTCGACGCCGTTACCCCCTACCCCAGAAGAACCTGAATTTCGTGTTAGTGAGGAAGCGGAAACCACGGATCTCTCTCCTCCTACTGAAGCCGAGGGGAAGCAATTAGATGGCGCTGGGGAGCCCAACGCTGAGGTTAAGGAAGACTCAAATGTGGCCGGAGGTGAGGTAGATTCAAAATCCGCGGAGGGGGAAGAAGTCGTCGAGGCCAATGAGGAGGTCGAAGTGTCGGAATCATTGGAAACAAAGCAGGGGCCGTCTGAGGTTGAAGCAGTTGACTTGGAAACTGGGGAAACTACTCAAGTCTCTGAGCCTACCATTGACGAGCCTAAGGCTGAAAGGACTGCGTACGGGAGTGGGGAAGATAGTGAGGCTCAACAGGAGCACGAGGCCAAGGAGGCAGAGCATCCAGAGGTCACAGGACCAGCTATGGGCAATACGGATCCTAACACTGAAACCGCTGAACACACCCCTGACACCATTGTGGAGGCAGCGGTCGAGAAGCGCGAAGATGGAGAAGTTGGGCCTAAGGCTGGGGAAACTGATACCACAATTGGGGACCATGAGTCTAAGCCGGAGTCAGAAGCGGTTCCAGTACCAGAAGCAGACTCCGTGCCGTCTCTCGAAAAAGGTTCTGGTGCTGCGGAAGGGTTTGAGGTGGCCCAATCGGAAGCTACAGATTCAGAAGCCAGAGATGTTCCTGAGCCGGTTGCGTCATCCGAGGCTCAAGAGACTGAGGAAACTCGGCCCGAAGTCACTGGGACCACTGATGTCGAGCCAGAAAAGGAAAAATTGCTATTGGAAAAGAGCACGGAGGTTGCTGAGGAGCCACAGGGTGAAGTTGAGGATGACCTTAAGAAAGGTCCCGAGGCGTTTAAAGAAGAATCTGAGGAAGAGCCGAAGGGGGAGGTAGAGGTAAGACTCGATTCACCGATTTAGCCTGTTCTGAGTGTTTTACTAATAACGGTCATAGCTCAAGACAACCGAGACTACGGAAGCCGAACCGCCCGCTATGGGGGTTTTGCCTTTGACTGAGCCTCCAAAAGAAGAGGTTTCAATTTCTTCGACAGTCGGTGAAGATACACCTGACCCTGAGCTTGCTAAGGAGCCCATTGAAGATGCTAAGGAAGAATCAAAAGCAAGTGCCAATCTGTCATAGTTTTGATTTTATGCTAACCTGAACCATAGGCCGCAGAAGTGTTGCCTGTGACCGAACCTTCAAACGAGGGGGACGATTCTCCTTCCATTGAGGCCGGCGCTAGAGTGGAGCCCAAACCTACTGAGGGGTCTAAGGGAGAGGAGAAGGCGGAAACGAAATATGAGGTGGAAGGGGAACTTGAGGTAGGAATTGCTTTAAAGTGTTCGGTCTGTATACTAATGATCTCGTTAGCCCGAAGCTGCCGAAATCTCGGAGCCTGTTAAAGTGGACCCAGCAGTCCCAGATGTCCTACCACTCACTGAAGCTCTAAGGGAGGGAGTTCCCTTTATTGATGCAGATGCTAACCCTCAGTCTGAGCCATCCGAGGAACCCAAGGATGACGGGAGAGAAGCCCTCAAAGTTGAACCACTAGAGGATTTGGCCGAGGCCGCCGGGGAAACTGGGAACTCAACTTCGGAGGAGCTAAACGCACGGGAGGGAGTCGAAGCACCGGCTTCTATGGGAGCGTCTCTGGATGATGGCTCTGGCCAGGAGTTGAAAGGGGCTGTTGCTGCAGAGCCAGAGGTGCCTGCGGTTCCCGAGGAGTCCGAAGGACCACAAAATGGGCCTGATTTCTCAGGACAACCAGCCGGGGAGGTCAAAGAGATGGACCCAGAACCAGATATCCCGAAAGATAAAGAACAGGAGACACAGGAGGCAGTACAAGCTACTTCTATCCTAGATGAGGTAAATATAAATCTTTATTTCTAGTTTCTGTCATTCGGCCTAAACTAATTTTGCCAATAGGCTAAACCCGAGGAATCCGGGGATGGGCCTGCTCATGCAGGAAACCCGCTCGTAGTAGATGCTGGCGAGGTGGCGCCAGTGGAGATCCACGAGGGGAGTGATCCATCCATTGTCTCCAAGGCCGAGATCGGGGACGGTATTTCCACGGATGCTGGGCCCGAGGCCTCTATCGGAGAGAGTGAGGAAGTTACCAAATCTGAGCCTGCCACCGGGCTAGAGCCTAGGGAGGTTTTTACCGAGACTCCGGTTGAGGAGGGCAAGCTGTCTGAGCAAGTGGAGGTACCTATCCTGGTTGTGGAGAAGACCGTCGAGAACCAACCTAGTTATGGCGAGGATCTTGGACCCGATGCTACTGAGGGACAAAAAGAGGCCTTTGAAATGCGAAAAGCGGATGCTGAACCAGATGAAGTTATTATGACAGAGGAATCCCCTATGTCGCAGATTGTACCGGCTGAAGAGGGCACCTTTGAGCCAACTCCTGATGATTCGAGGGAAGCACCTTCTGAACCAACGGATGAGGCTAAAGCCGAACCTGCCACCAATCCCGCCACCAATCCCGCGGCCAATGAAAAAGGCGAGGATCTTGCACAGGATGAACCTGTTGTTGTTAGTCACGACGATGCCCCCCCAGGCGAGGTTGAGAAAGCAGAGGCTGCAGTTGAATATCCCAGACCAGATCCTCAAGGATCATCGCCATTGGGTGAACCCCAGTCCTTTGAAACCCCTAGCGACGTTGCTACTGAACGTGTTCTCACACCTAGGACTGAGGAGCCGGGGGTCATGGCGCTAGCGGAGACGAATGATAAGGCCGAGGAACCAACGTCTAAGGAGCCGGAGGAGGCCTCCCAGGCCATTGGAAACCCCATCGATCTCGCGCCGGGAAAGAAAGCCTCGGAGGAATTCAGAGTTTCTACTGAAGACACCGTTCGAGCCGAGGATAATCTCTCCGAACTCGCTGGCGCCAAACCCTCGGAAATCAAACCCTCGGAAATTCCGCTGGTGGCTATGGTTGACGTTAAGCCAACTGTGCAGCCGGAAGCCCCGGTGGAGTCTCAACCCGAAGACCAAATATTCTCTGTCAACCCCCTGCCTGATTCAAAGACCTTCGGCAACCCCATCAATCTCCGGCCTGGAGAACCAATCCCAGTATGTTTAACTGAAGCTTCTGTGGCTGATAATGTTAAGTTAGATGAGGAAATTTTCAAGAAGCCCGAAGACAAAGCCCCTGTTGCTGAAGAGGCAAAGGCCGAGGGGTCCGATGGCGGCGCCGGCGAGAAGATACTTGCTGCAGGCGTAGGAGCTGGTCTTGTAGGGTTGAGCGCCTATGCAGCGGTTACGCATTTTGATGACGAGACGGAAGCTAGTAAACTCGGTTCGGAAAAGGCTTCCCCTGTTGCTGGTAAGTGCATGGACCTGGCCCTTCCCAAGTATTTCTTTAACGAATTGGTGTCAGCTTCCCCTACAGATCCTAAGATTGGAGGTGGATCCCCAGCTATAGATACGTCAGCCAAGTCCATCCCTTCAACGGCCCAAGAGCAGGTTCTTCCTGTTGAGGTTTCGTTTACCACCCCGGCCATTCCGAAGGAGTTGAGTGAGTCCCCTGTTGTTTCGAAGACAGAGGTTGAGCCTGCCCATCCGGTGGACAGATCGACTGAGGAAATCAAACCTGCCGGCACAGAATCACTGGATAAAACTCCCTTACAGGCCTCCGCGATCGATATCCCTGATGACTCAGTAGTCGGCCGGTCAGTTGGGAACTCGGGGTCTGATAAGGGTGATGAAGTCATTCTTGAGCCTACTCTTCAGAATGCCCCATCGTCCGTTCACGGTCTTGTGGCTCCAGAAGAAGTTCCAAAGGCTCTGAAAGATACAGAGGCCTCGGAGACGCCGGCGATTGTGGTGTCGGCTCCGCCCAACCCAGCCACTGGATCTGGTACTGCAGAAGTCATTCAGCCTAGCTCCTCAGAGGTTGCATTTAATGAAGCGTCGGCGAATAAGGCTCGAGAATCAGGTGAGATCTTTGCTCACCCGGTGTGGAATCAGTCCGTTAGCCCTCTCTTACAATATTCATTAGAAAACACCCCAGAAGGTGTCCGCAAGCGGAGAGCCACCGGAGCCGGAGGCGAGGTATCCCGTCCTACCAGCAGTGGTGCCGACACTGTCTCCACAAGACATCACAGGAATATTATGGACGGATTCTGGCATGTTGTCCTCTTCGGATGGCTTAGAGGGTTCGGGCGATTCTTCGGAGGGATTTTTTCGAAGTCAAAATCAAGGAGACAACGAAAGTAGACAGGTGGGAATTATAGGAGACAGACCATGGGGAATGGTGGCCAATGGTAATGACTGGATGATTGACGGTTTTCTCTTCCTTTTACTTTTCTACTAACCTTTCATTCCCATTTAACTTACTTTCCATCCCCGGTTAGCTTCTTTGGTGTACTTTACCTTGCTGTTTTTCTTTTGAGGGCGGTTTTCTAAGTCAGTTCTTGTCTCCCTTTCTTACATTCTCTCTGTTTTATCTATTTATTCTCTCACTCGCCTTAGTGTATTTCTTATACCCTATGCTGTACTCGGGATTGTCAATTAGCGGCACAGATTGTTGCAGCCAGATCGCCATTATTTCTGAGCGGATTCGCATTGGCGGAAGAGCGGACGGGAGGGGAGATTCATTTCTTGTCCATTTCTTCTCTTGGAACGATTAAATTGTTCCTACTGGTTTTTTCTAAGCCAGTGTTTTTGTTGTGATTGACAATTTTCTTCTAACGTTAATGATCATATGATGGTTGATTGTTTCATGAAGACAGTCCCACCTCCAGGCACAGAGCGTCTATCGCGATTGGCTGGTTTACATATTGGTTCTGTGTAATCCCATAGGGTTACAATAGTATGTTGGAGTGCTGCGCCTTACAGTATGATACTAGTATAATATCGTATCCCATCACAGTCCGGGTACTGTGTGTAGTGCCCCAGTCGCACTCGCCGCTACACAAAGCGTGGTAAAACTAAATTTGGTAGTAGGCTCAACTTGATTGGCCAGGTCACAACAAAATGGCGGGTGACCCGTGGGGCAGTGCGTGTAGCATCACGCCTGGAGAAGCACTTCCCGGTAACCTGTAGCGGGGACCTGGCCGCTATGGGAGCGGTGGGCCTCCGTGGACTACGAGTGCGGCACCGGTAATTTAACGATCGATATCGGGCGAGAGAGTAGAAATGATATCCTGCTTGGCATTGTGTACCATCCACCCCATTAATCGTAGCGCCTTGAGCGACAAGATTCCAATTAGAGAAAGCATGGATCTACCCATCGTAGCTAAACTTTGGGAATAATATTTATGTTGGTACTGTATGCATTTGGAGTCTGTGGTAATTATCCCAAGTAATACTGGTAGGTGCTGTAGTTTTTGCGGGAAAAGATCAACCTCTTAGGCAGCTGTAATCCAAAACTCATTCCTCACACCACTAGTATCCCCTCCAAGAGGTGGAGAAAGCTTAGCTTCCCTTCCCCCCGCATAGCATAACAACAAATTCTCCTGTACCTGCACTCTAATTAGGTTATGCGCCATGGAGTTTTGTGGTGGGTACCTTACGGTAATTCCGCCGCAAGTGTCTTGCTGGTAAAAGCTTAATTTGAGGTCTGATTTTGTTCCTGGTAAGTCTGTTACGACAGTCTGACAGTAGTGGTCGGAAGCACCCCCAACTGAACAATCGATGGCTGCTGCGGACAAAACTACTCGGGTGTTATTGACAGGAGCTAGGAGCGCGTACGCGCATGTGAGTTTGGAGGCTATTGAGGAGTTTAACCACTCCTCATCCCCTCCTCCCTTCTTCCTCCACTCTTCTCTTGTTTTCCGATACGTGGTAGTTGTTGGTGACGGTGTTTTACCCGTTGCCTTCCTACCGTGCAGCGCCTGCACGCAACGGGATGGTTCTCAGGGCACTGGTATCGGGAGGCACGCGTGTATTCATACATCCAATCGACCATTCGCCCCCCTCGTTCAGCTACAGATGGGGGGGGGGGGGGGGCATTGGAGTGCCGGGTTCTTTGGCCGGTTGGTTTGTTGGCAGTGTACTGCAGCCTAAATTGTAGTCTGCGCAAAAACAACTTTGGGGACAGGGGGTAGCGTCGCGGACAGTGGTCAACCTGCCTTTCGAAGGTCATGACATAGTAGAGGCAGGTTTTCCTCACTGTATCCGTTAGACTTTGTGCCATTGACGAACAGTGGTGGCAGGGCAATTATTCTTACAGGCCGTTATTCTGGGGGTGCTATCTCTGGCGCCCTTCAATGCCAGGGTCAACACTCAACACACAGTCTATCACTATAACCGCATCTAAAGACCGTATCGAGAACGGGTGAAGGCATTGTGATAGCCATCACAGGAGGGGTAAAACAAACACCCTGATGATACCAATTGAGTTTTGTATCAACAGTATCTTCATCATACCGCCGATAGGTTGCTCGAGGGTGCCACCCAAATGTCGTTTTTGCACAGTTGGCCACTTAGGCTACTATACAGTACAACGGTCTCTAGGGAGGTTCTCGTGGTTGGGAAGTCGGCGGGGATGCAGACGAAAAGGCTTGTGTTGGGCGAGTGAGACATGGATTTTCGCGATACAGAATTGTGGAAGTACCGGTACCGACGCAAGCGCTGGGGCGGGAAGCGTCCACAGAGCAGGCTAGAAATAGAGAACAGTCGACTGGGTGTTGTGAGTTATCGCGCTTGCTCTGGAGTGCTGGATTCGAAAGGTGGATGTTGCCATGGTCTGCTTGTCAAACATTAGTGGATTCCACCCGGGCACCTATCCTACCAGTATCTCACTTTGTGAAAGTATCCGGAAATCTTGGCGCTTCTTAGACCTAAACCGTTGTGGGAGTATTTCAATGCCTTCCCCTAGTTGGATGGTGTGTTGCCCATGCCGTATTCCCCTCCTGTCGCCAGTGGCGTATCCTCTCAGTAAATCAGTCAATAGACCTGTGCAAAGTAGCTCTGAAGATAAAGT
>Ga0307509_10000504_pt1 | contig 66385 bp, 66 predicted proteins | sample 10_EM_MG_FD_202245 | JGI IMG/M metagenome (GOLD analysis project Ga0307509, IMG submission 202245) | Populus trichocarpa ectomycorrhiza microbial communities from riparian zone in the Pacific Northwest, United States - 10_EM | ecosystem: Host-associated > Plants > Roots > Unclassified | place...
TGTCCGATTCGTGCTCCCCCCAGCCTTTCCCCCACCACTTCCCCACCCCCCGCTCAGCACAACGAAGTTACCAAACTTGTGTGATTGGTTCCCCATCCCTTAGCTTCCGTGTTGGCATGTGTTAAAATGAGCGGTAGTGAGTGTGAGGATGATCAGAAGTAACGTCTGGGGAGGTGGAGGTGGAGGAGGTGATGTGAGACAGTGAGCAGCGACGCTGACAAGCGGCGCAGTGATCGCCGGGGAATTGGACGAGGTTTGGGCAGCTGTATTTTGTGTAGTTACTGGTGGGGTTGTGGTTAGTTTGGTTCGCTACGTTTTGCTCTACCCGTAGTAGTAGTAGCGGAAGGGAAGGGAGGGAGGGAGGAACGGAGGAAAGGTTGTGTTCTTAATACATCTCCCTTTCCCTTGTGGGATTATCGGGGGGGGGATAGTGATATAGCCGGACAAAACCACAAGTTATAATAATAATATATAGAAATTCTAGTACTCACGCGCAGGTATACGCCATCGCCTTCAGATTCACAACTTCTCACTCTATCTTTCGCGTTCCTACTCACTCACTTCACTCCAGCAGGTTTATCAGATTCCGCAGGAGAAAAAGGAAGAAAGGAAAAAAAATCCCCCCCACCCGAGTGAGAAATAAATATTCAAGCAAAAGAAAGTTTTCAAAAAGTAATCTGATAATATAAAAATCCCCCCCTTCAATATTTCGAATTTCTCTATACTTCCTCCCTCCCTTGTCTCTCTCTCGATTATGGGCTTTCCAAATACAAGTAAGTGCTCAGAGTGCCTTATATAAACCCCAAAGGTCGAGACACCGGAGGAGGGGGAAACGCTCAACGCCGCCGAGTCGAGAAAAGAAATATGTATATTATAATTTAATAGTGTATATATATATATATATATATATATTCCCACGCGATGGATCTAAAACCTCATCTCCACAATCGCAGCAGCAGCAGCTTAGCGGACCCACAGTTCGGATCCGGAGCATGTACCTCCCCGTCCGGCGAACTTTGCGCGCGCCCTGACCCCAACCGGAAGAGCCGGTACATGTGTGGGTTCATGCTTGAGTGTACCAGAGTGATGGATCGCGCGATGTAGCGATTGCGGGTTCGAAGTGGGTATAGTGGCACTCGGGCGGTAGTGGTAGTAGCAGTAGTAGTAGTAGTAGTACCAGTGGTACTAGTAGTACTAGTAGTAATAGTGGCGCCATCGTCAGCAAAGTAGCCCCTGCCGGCTTTGTGTAATGAATAGACGGGTTCGGGACTGCTCGTATGTTATTCTGACAAGAGTGGAGTCAGGCAGAAGAGTCCTGGTCAAGTTTAGCTTTGTACCGTACCAGTACTTTTCGCGAGTGGACTAACCAGCTCGTACAAGGCATATCTCTCTCTCCCCGCGCGCTTCCCTAGATTAGTAGTGTTACTGCCGGTGGTATAATAGTGGCGAGTGACCGACTGATGGATCTATTGGCTCCGGGTAGCACAGTACCGGTGCTGCACTTTCCCATCTTTTCCATGACAGGATGGCTTCCATTGCCCCTTCTTCCTCTTCTGCGTGTGAACGGAGGAGATGGGGGGGAGAAACGTACCCCTGAATGACGTCAGGCCCACAAGCGCTACTACTTACTCGCCTACTTGCTCCCTGCGCTATCAAGAATAGAATGGATAGAACAAATTTGTGGGGAGCACAAGAACAGTACCGGTACGACATTATCGGATCTGGAAGAGGAAACGGCAATGTTCAATGGTCAAAAGTGGACAGACAATTAAGCACGCCGGGCACAGTCCGGAAGAAAAGACAGGCCAAGTCGTTATTCTGGAAGGTAAATGGTAATGAAGAGAACACTTAACATCCACTCATCCACTCATCGTGATTTTTTCTTTTTTTTGTCGTTCCCAACCCAAGTCTCTTCCAACCCCCCCCTCCTGGGGGCTCCCCTCCCGAGTCTTCTTCCTCTCCTTCTGATCCCCTCGCTGCCACCAACAAATAGGTATGATAAAACAAAATATTCACGGTAAGTACGGTAATCACGGATGATATCGTATCGTTAAAAGGGGTATGTTAAGTGTATCGTCATGCTCAATAAATACATACATCCAGTCCAGAATCAAACAGTTTGGGGAAAAGAAAATATAAAAAAAAGGAAGAAAAAAAGAAAACAGGGGAGAAAAGAAAAGAAAAGTAAAAAAGCAAATAAACACCGCCCCCACCCATATATGCATTCCCAGTTAAAAAGCGAAAAATAGAGATTGGAAAATGGGAAAATGGGAAAGTAGAATAATAAAAAAAGAAAGAGGAGGATTTCAAACCAACAAGACCACAGCAGCTATGCTCACTCCCTTTGGCTTGTCCTTTCTTCTTTTCTTTCCTGACTTCACACTGGCAACCCCCGCCCTCCGCCCCTCTCTTCTTGCCTGGCCTGATGCTGCGGGTGCTGCTGCAATCCCTCTTCCTTCCCTCCCTCCCCCGTCCGACCCCCGCACAAGCCAACCAATCAGAACACAGGACCTAGAAAACGAGGGTTGGATAAATAGTTCGAAAAATTCCAAAAATCCCAAAGTTAAAATAATGAGTAATCTTTAGTTTCCCGTTGCGCCCGCATTTTTAGAGAGGAAGGAAAAGGTGAAAAACGAGAAAAATGACGTAACGCCGCAAACACCAAGTATGAAAGAGACGACGATAATGATAATGGTGTTGATGAATTTGCGCTGAATGCCTAATACCGAAAGAAGAAAAACGCAATCAAGAAAAATGCCCATGGATTAAACAGTTGGGGGAGGAAGAGGAAATAAAAATATAGGTAAAAAAAATAGATAAAATAGAGAAATTGGGGATTTGCTTTTGTCGCTTTTGCCGGCCGGATGATGTGTGCTGTGTTAAGAGGGGAGGGGTTAGGTTGGTCGAGTCGAGAGGAGGATCGTATGGGTGAATGAATGGTTATGCTTGCTGTCGTTGGGTGGTGGTGCCCCGTGACGATGTTATGTACGCTACCCTCGTGAACCAGACAGAAGGAGCCTCCCACCGATTTCGCCAAAGCGTCGCATTTGCCGTATTTTCGCAACGCAGAAGCAACAAGACAATCGAGGCTGTGGATTTTGTTTAAACATGAATAGACCTTTTCCCTCCGTCCCTCCACTCCACTCTCGGCTAAGGACGATTGAAAGAGGGATGATGAGTATTCGGTAACGACCGCAGTAACAGTAGCAGAAATAGTAGTAGTGGTTGGTAGCCAGAAAGCTCCAATCTACCGGCTCTCGTATTCAGGGAATGCTGAATTTAATGACGAGAGGTCTATTGAGGGCTTTCGGTAAAGCTTCGGCGCCGAGAAAACTGAAGGCTTTCGGAGATTGAGTTGCTAAAAAAACGTCAGTAATGGTGATGGAGCAGAAATAGCCCGCCAAAGGAAGCCGAGAGAGAGATGGCAGGCAGGGTCTGTCTAGAACTAACCCTACAGCTATCGCATCGTCCACCCAAGGTATTCACTCGCCCGCGGCATCCTCTGGGTTGGTTTACACAAGAGTACATTGTGAAGGTTGTGTTTTGCTTTTTAGCTTCGTTGCAGGTTGAGATGATGGTTGAGATTAATGTTGGTGGTGGAGTGTGTTTGCCCTTGCTATCGGGGTTGTAGAGTTTATCGAATGTGTTGAAGTAATTGCGATACTGCTCAAGAGGCGTCCAAGTGAGGCTTGCGGAATTGACCAGGCTAATCGAAGGGAGGATCGTGATCTTAAATATTTGGACTCGGACTCGGTGAGGGGGGGGAGGGGGAACTGATGGTAATATAAGTGATTTCAAGAAGGGGAGGAGGGGGGCGAATACAGTAGGCATGACCCGGGGGGGGGGGTTCACTAGTTAAGGCGAACGGATTATTGTGGACCTATTTTTCGAAGCTAGACTTGCGCTGCGCTTCGCCCTTTCCTCCCTTCCCACCCCCTCCCATACTCGAGTATGATACGCATAACACACACACACCCCCCCTTCACCACACCCCAGCCCATGAACCCTCCCTACTGTACTCATCACTTACTCGAGTATAACCAGCACGGGAAGGGAAGGGTTTCGCCTGCTCGGGGTGAGAGAGCATGCCGCAAACACGACGCAGGCGATCAAGGTTCAGCCCTCCGTCAGTAGCGCAATCGCTGATGCTGTGCCAGACTTGGGTGGGCTTGTTTTACACGGTGGAGACGGCAACGGCGGGTCCGAAAGCAGACTGACTGTCTGTAATCCAAAAAGCTTGGAGCAAAGAAAATAATAATAAAAAACAAAAACAAAAAATTAATATTATGGATTGAGACCCAGACCTCCTCTCTTACTATCTTCTTCTTCAGGCTTGAGATTTCCGGGACTGGGGATATGGGAATGCCTATCATATCCTATTTCTGCACGGTGGGTTTTTCAGAAATGGGGATGCGTGAGTTTTAGTCCATGTTATGTCACGATGCCTAAGACTTGCTTCCCTTGATAAATTTACAGGTTGTCTGTCTGGTTGATGTACCAGTAATTAGCTATCATCTTTATTCTGTGACTATGATTCTAATGTTTCTCAACGCTCATCAGGAAACAAGCACATTCTACTGGTATATGGCACACATGAACCACCGCATATTCTACTCGTACTCGCATCATTCTCAAAATGGTTGTAAAAAAAATTTTAACTATTGCTCTCCAAGCCCACGAGAACGACTCCTACTGCGTCCACTTTTCCAGTACTCGTAACTATCACGAGTTATTGTTTCCCCGGAAGAGAGGGGAAAAAAATTTTACGCGACATTTTATTTTTCCAAAGTTATGCAGTGCTTCCGCCATAGTCCCATTCGCCGGCCCCCGAGAACAGCGCCCGCTATTATCATCGTGGTTAATATTCGAGCAAGGCTGACGAAGGTCTTGCAGCGTCGCTCCAAGCCTCCTCCGCCTCCATTTCTCGTGGTACAAACTAAAACAGGAACTCTTAAACCTCGGAGGACAACGCAGCACATAGATTTGGAGGTGTGGTGAACGGTCTGCAGACTTCCGCCGAGACATCACCTTAGGTTTTTTAGGCCCGGTGAGAAGAGAGAAGAAGGAGAATAAGGACGGTGACAAGCGAGAGGGGGGGGGGGGGGTAAAGAGGTTGATAGTAAAGTTAAAGGCGGAGGTTAATGAGGACAATGTCAAATCCCGCCCACTGTATGTCAGGCTGTCCATTCCCCTTCTACTGTACTTGCAGCGCTGCCATCATTCGGTACCGCACTCAGTATCATAATTACACGTTAAAGTTACTCCCCATTGCTTAAATCAGCAAAACCAAGTGGGGAAATAAAGGCATCAGAATATGGAAAATGGGATTCTGCAGGCTATTCGAAAACCTGCCAACGAACCCAAGTTTGGCGTGACACTAACGCTATTGAGCGGACACCCTCCACGCATTGTCCAGCTAGGGTGATCATTCATGTCAGCCCACAGGCAGAGAAACGTTGGGCACACCCTGATTCCCATTTTTCCCATGTTTCAACCCTTGCATTTCTCTAATTATTATTTTCTGGCGGTGTGTGTGGTTATCTCCTGTTTCCGCAATGGGTCTTTTTGAACTAAGTACTGTGCTCGTACTGGGCAGAAGTTACAGTACCCTACCGTACTGGTTAATGAATGACGCAGCTGTGCAGACCTTTTTGGAGCATCTCCGTTTGCGATTGCGTGCATGCCCCACATTCTATTTCGTTATCATTACTATGATACCTTTTTGTTTTAAGGCTCACTCTGTGTTTCCACTTCTCTTGTCCTGTTGTCCTGTCTGCGAAGGGATGTTGACCCGGAGTGAAGCGATAGTCACAGCCATCCTCGGGAATCCCCAATCGCCAAGCCATTCACCTGCAATGATTACCGGATGGGTAAGGGTGTTGATCACAACAGGAATAATGGCAATTCCCTGAACGCCATGGATTCCAATCCTTCTTTGCCATCTCGGTTCCCTGCCCAGTGCAGTTTGTCCGTCCGTCCGCCTGTCTGTCCACCGGCCCCCCGTCCGCCTCTCAGCTTTTAGTCTGGCCTTTGACAGCCTCACAAAAAAAGCAACTCCTACCCTATTAGGACCCTACCTAAGTACGGTAGCTGTTTATTGTATCCCTTTTGAAAGGAAATGCCCGATCGGAGTTTGTTCCTCAAATTCGTACATGCGCACATATGGGCCTGTTTGCCCGCTTGCCTTTTCGGCTCTCACTTGAAAAGAAAGAGAGAAAGGCAACGGTCTCAGCTGGGCTGTCTGAGCTCGGGGCTGTGATCCTATCTGGTCTCCGGGCCCTTTCACTGGTCCTCACAACAAGAATAACAATCACAGCACACATTATTGCTACAGGCATCGCGGAAATGGCTACAGTAAATGTTATTAACTCCACCGACCGAATACGGCCATCCTAAACCCAGCGGAACCAATACAGAGTATGGTAGAAGATACATACTACGTTAGCGGGTTTTAATGATCAATTTCCTTCCCCATTCCACCTTTCTTGTGCATAGCTCGGATGAGTGCGTGGTGGGCGACTGAGATGGGTCACTTTTGTCGAGAGTGATACGATGGCTTTCACTGCACTCCTACTATACTTTACCATCATAACTCTACCCATTCATAAAAAGCTCCACTCCCCGAAAACCCATCATGCGAGTATCTTGCCATCTGCTTCATCTCCTCCTCACTCCACTACCGCCAGCCTCTCCTTCCCCTACCGGGACCATACCCGTACCTCTGGTAACATGGTAGGCTAGTCTAGAATAAAACCAGAACCAGACTGACTTAGACAATAACAGCAACAACACGCAAGTGTCACAAAAGCCCTAAGGGTCAAGGGTTCACCAAGAGCCTAGAACATGCCTATGTATGCACAGTATATGACTGCGTGTGTGTGTGTGTGTGCGAAGTTTGATACGATATTCACAAAAGTTTCCTTGCATCGCCGCATTCGTTGGTTCGTTCCGGCTCCACCTCGCCCTTTCACACTCTCACTGCTTCACCGCCTGCAGCCCAGGCAGGCAAGCAGGCATGTATCTATCCGATCCACGATCTCCGCTCATCGCCTTGTGCGTACCGGCGCTCTGGAGTGTGCGGAGTGACCGGGATGAAGGAGCCTTCTTCCGCTTCTTCCTCTTCTTCTTCTGCTAGCCCTCAACGTTCCCGCCCCCTGCAAAATAGAAGTAACCATTGTGACTACCTAGAGTGCAAGTACCGTACCGGTATTCCTGTTGGGAGAGCCTCCCGCGGCAAGACGGTAGTGGTTTCGTTCGCTGTCCGAGCTGTGTTTTGTTTTACCTTTTCCTTAAAAATAGATAATTGAAAAAAAATTATCGTGGGGGTGGGTCACCGGGAGACTTTACTCATCCGATGGATGGATGGAAGATTCCACAAACATTCGATACATGGCGGGGTGCGTAGTACCATACTTCCGCACGTGAGGGGTCTTTCCACGTCGCTGTCGGACGCATGGTAATCCTCCTCACACACCTTCCTTTCAATACGAGGGAGGGCCTCCTCGGTTGAACTGTATGTGTATGATGGTGATGATATTTTAATGACAAAATCTACATATATTAGAAAACCATGGTGCCGAGTGATTAGATGCCTCACCCTGCTACGGTATTCGGATGACCGAGCTACCGGTACGCTAAAGCACTGATCCTAGGTCTCCTTCTTTGAATAAATCAATGAAGGTTCCGAAAATGACTGTGTCTCCAACACCGGTATACACACTCACAGAACGTAACTGCGAGGCTGTGATCGTGATCGTGGTGGGTGGTCCGTTTCATGTGCACAGGGTATCAATCCTCAGTCTTCTCGCACACTCACTCACTTCACTCACTCACTCACTCGCCCGCTCCGGACAACAATTCGCCGAAAGAAAGCTTAACTATCCATTTCCATTTCCCTCCCAATGAAAAGGGTGAAAGAGAGATACCATTGTCCATCATACCATAACTAACCCCTATCGAACAATCAATCGTACATACCGTATGATACTCAAATTTTCTTTTCTTCCGACTCATTGGCACAATCTCATCTAGATCGGAATAAACTTATTGGGCGGAAGCAGCGCCTGCAGCTGATTGATTACAATTTCGACAATCCCACAACTACTTTTTTTTTTCTTCTTCTTCCGCCGCATCGTACCAGAATTCTTCTTTGTCTGGGAAGGCGTGGTTGATGGGTGCATACGCTACCGTATCCTTCACAGTCCCCCTCGCCCCCCCTTTGCCTATTTGTTGTACTGTGTGTTTGGAACTTATGTAGGGACCCACTCTCCTGAGTCGCAGTTGCGATAAGTGACTTTGTCTGTCTGTTTGGAATCGGCTGCTTACGGAAGGAGGGGAGGGAGGGAAGGAGGAAAGGAGGCGGACAGGCAACAAAAGGGAAAAGAAAAAGAAAAAAGACAAGGGGAAAACAGCTCATATGATGGGGATAAGGAAATTTAACAATTGACCATTGGATTACACTTGTGGTGGACTCGTACTGGGGACTATGGTAAGCTCAGCCTCATACTGGGAACAGCTAGCTATGCACTCACTCATCCATGCGGCTCCGGAAGATTTAGCTTTTCCTGGTACTCGGAAACTCTCGTCAGGCGAAGTAGGGCAAGCGGACGCGTACAGCACTACAAGTCTACTATACTTACAGACAGTACATGGGGCCCGCCTTTGTTTTTTTTTCTTCTTCCCCTTCTCCTTCTCCCTCTTCTCCTTCATCTCCACTGCGCATTGAGCTCCTGCTGCTGCTCCTTCGCACTGCTTTTACTAGTACATTACTACTGTCGTGTTTTAGTTCTAAATTGGAATGTCAGCCAGTCAGTCAGTCAGTAGCATAGCACCCAATCTGCGGGAATTAGTAGACTACCGGTACAGTACCGCATATGTTTTGCTGCGATACGGTAAGGGTGGGAAAAAAATAGAAAAAGAAAAGGGAGGGCGAAAAGAAGGAAAAAAAAAGTAAAAAGACCTTTACATTTCAATTGAACAGCAAACTAATACTGCGCTGCACCGCACTCCACTGTTCTCCCCAATTCTATCGTGCTCTATGGTAACCACAACAGGGGGTTTCGGAAGATCATGATAAAGGTAAAAAAGATCGATTGTCCGTTCACTCGCCGTAACTAACAACAGGAGCAGTGGCCACAGGATCCACTACTGTACGTGACCTCGTGGTCCATTGTTGGATGGATGGGAGCCCTCGTGGCCTCTGCGATTGGCGAATGTAGGGTCCTGTAGAACCTCCAACCGGTTTGTGTGATTGGCTGGTTAGCTGGTTTGGTTGCGAGGAGGAAAAAAAAGGAACCTTACTTTTCATACTTGACCAGTATTGTCTACACAGTACTGCACCTTACAAACCCCGTGTCTAGCCAGCTACCAGGCAGGTGAGAAGGAAATCTAGCCATCGTCGTCGTTGTCGCTTACAATACCTCTTTTTTTCTTCTCTCTCTCTCACTGCCTGAGAGCTATGTATCGTAGCTCATCATAGTAAGATGATTATGCAGTTACAAGTCTACCGGTAACACTGGACATGCCCGATCGAGCACTGCAGCTGGCGCATTGCTTCATATATTGGTTGACATTTCCTCCATGACGGACAGCAAGGACCGAAAAAATGAATAAATTAAAATATATATAAAAAAAGAGGTGATCACCTGGTTCAATCGTTATCACCAACAACACTACTACCGTCTTATGTCCCGTACTGTATGTAACTATACCTTGGCCAAAACGTCCAATAACCTCGCAAAAGTTCCCCATCACATCCGGTGGTGGAGGATCTACTCGAGCATTGTTTGCACTACCGGGGGTGCACGAAGGAGCGAGCGTTTCGAGGACGACACCTCTTTACTTTTTTGTTTCTTTTCAAAAAAAAAAGCAAAATACAAAACTAATTCTGGCACGTGCGTTTCGGCTCATCCTTGTTTCACGAGACTTTTTCCCTTCCCTTCCCTCTCCCCCTCCCCTCCCTGAGACCTGGGTTCGCACGTACGCCCTTCTACCGTCTCCGCCCGTCGCTAACTCCCAAGTCTGGAGACGAGATGAGGTGGTTTTTGTTTCGATCTTTTTTTTTCTTTTCTTTTCTTTTCACTTTTCTTGGCGGATTGGTTGACTGCGGAGATAACTGTTGGGGGGGAGGGATGAGGGGTGAGTGGGAAGGCGAGGGAATTGAGGTTGCCGTGACTCGGACTACAATTACAATTACCGGTACATAGGGTACAACAATTTCTAAAACCTTTTTTTGTTGGGCTTCTTTGCTTTTCCTGTGAATTGAATTGGAATGGTGATTGATTGTCAAGGCCTTCCTCCTAGACTCATCATCATGTATGAGTATTATTATCATCATGTACCCAGCCTTTTGCGACAGCAAACAAAGTTCGTGCTGACCAGTTAAACCCCAACTGCAGAGATGGGGTCCACATCAGTTACATAACGGTACGGTGGAGTTATGGGTGTTCATGGAGTATATAGGTGGTCTATCATATACAAAAGAGTAAGGAACATGGGTCAAGCTCAGTTAGCTATCGTACCGGCAGGGCACGGTGCCGCAGCTACCGGTAGAGCGGAGTAAGTATGATAGCTAGCTATGAGACTTACCTTACCTTACTTACCTTAGGTACGAGTAGAGTAAACAGAACAAAATCATAATCGCCAAAATAACTTAGGGGAAATTGTCTGAGCTTTTTTCTTCTTCCTTTTTATTATTTTATTTTTTTCTCACCCCTAGTTAGGTTTCGCCTTTCTTTCTTTCTTTCTTTCTTTTCTGTCTGTTCTGTCAATCCGTAGATCCGAGGCTCAAAGCAGTGCGAGCAAAGTGATTGATATTCATCATCAGCAAAATCCAGGAGCCGTCTATCCAGCCCTAATCATCACACCACAAACGGAAATCGCGCCTCGCGTGGGTAAGTGCGCAACTCCCAACACAATGGTGGCAACAAGCTAACGAAAGCCCTACCGGCAACCCATCCTTTTCCGATGGATACGAGTTATAGTTATCAGAAGGCACCGTGGGTAGGCGGGTTGGCAGCTGTGTAAGGGGGGAGAGAAGGTACATAATAATGGTGGTGGTGGTGGGATGTGTACTTTGCACTCGAGTATGATACTGGCGCTGTCTCATATCACCTACTGCGCCCCTACCTACCCCCGAGAGAAGAAAAAAAAACTGAACCCTGAGCCACCTTTTGGGAAAAAAAGTACAGTATCGGCATCGGTATCTCACTTCGGGATTATTTATTATTTAGTATTGTCATGCCCAAGACTTTGTCTCGTGGAACTGGTTTGGCTGGCGGGTGATTCGGGTATATTGTCCGGTAGGGAATTACTGTGCGCCAGCCAGCCAGCCAGCCTGCTTGCTCGCTCTGACTTTGCTTGCTTACTTTAGACATGTGGTCGGGTGGCAGGGCTAACTTAGCTTGCTGGCTAGCTGCTGGCGAGCTAAACTACTCGAGTACGAGTAGCTGCGATAGCTTAGCTGTCTATCTTTCTGTCTGATCGGAAGATGACTGGGAATTTAGCAGGTTGCTGAAGTCTCAGGATGCGATACCTTCGTTCAAGGGCTTGGTAATAAATTTAGATATCGCACCACAGATGGAATATTAATCCAGTCAGTCAGTCGCCGGAACGTCCCGCTAATAGCTCTCCATGGAATGTACCAGTGCAGTACAGCTAATCAATTAAGCAAGGGGAGGGAGTGAAATGAGGTTTTTTTTTAAATTTTTTTACCCATCGAACAATTTTTGGAGTTCTAGATCTTCTCTCCCTTACTTCTCCCGGGATCGAGTTTTTGGAGCTATTGAGCTCTACTAATTACTGTCATACTGTACTACCGGCACTGTACTTGTAATATTACAGTACCGTGCCGTAACCGTGCCAATGGAATTTTCCGCAATGTTCTAAACCACTACATTTACGAGTGAGTTAACTAACTACCGCACTTGGAGCATAGGGGGGTCTTCCATTTTTGATCTGATATTGCGGCTCGAACGAGAGAGAGAGAGAGAGAGAGACAGAGGGAAAATCAGATCAATCAGAAAAGAAACGTTGAGCTAAGCGATTGGCCCAACAACCCCCTTCCCAACGTCTCTCAATTCCCATTCGCGGAAATCTACGATCGACTTTCCATGCCGGTCCCCGGGTCAAATGTAGTCGGCATGGACATGAGCATATAAACCTTTTCTCCCCTATCATATCACAATTGTACAGCACCCCACTTTGTCTACAAGGCGGATAGGGGAAGCAACGTATCGTACGGTACAGTGTACCTACCGGTACCACCTTGCCGTGTGATAACGGAATCGTTCAGGATGGTAGCGGTGGCGGTGGAGCACAAACACAAACCGCGGTATCTCTCTATCTATCTAAGACCAACCCATTTCCCCGATTCCCGTGCAATTATTTGATTCTCGGGAGGTGAAGGTCGGCTTACCTGGTGAGTCTACGGGGATAAAAAGGGGGAAGGGATGTCGTGGAGAGTGATATGTCACGTCGTGCTGGTTTCCTATTGATATGTATACTGCACCAAGCTGGGTTAGATTGGTTTGGGTTTTCGGGGGAAACTCTGGCCTTGCCTTATCAACGCACTCGATCACGATTTATTGGAGTTTCAATTGACCTAGCAAGCGAGACGGAGGAGAACAAGGGATGGAGGGAGGAAAGGGAGGTCCGAACCCCAGTATCATCAAAAGTCTTTTTTCTTCTTCTCTTCTCTCACAGCCCTGCGATTGCTTTGGGTATGGTGAGGTAGTTCTACTCGAGGACACGGAGAGAGAGTTATTGCGATAGTCAACAAAGGAATGATACCAACAAAGCATAATATAGCTGCACAAGAGTCACAATCATCCGATCCGCTATAACCCTCAGGTCATGCAAAACATCGTGTACTGGACTGCATATATTGGAGGTTTAAAGGTATTTGTGAAAAAGAAAGAAAGATAAATGAATAAAATAAAAATAAAAAACCCTTGTCGCTTTTGTCAGCTAGCTAGCTAGCTAGCTAGCTCTGATATCTATCTTTGCGAACCATGCACTTAATTAAAGTGCTCTATGGAATAGACCTACGAACGAATATCAATACCAATGTTGGAAGTTCGAGAAACTATTCATACCCAAAAATGCTTCCCCCTTCCTTCCTCCCCGGAGACCGCCGGTAGTCTAATATATTGCTTACCGGTCTTGAGTCACTGTACCGGTACTGTCGCTACTCTTAACTTGACATATAATACAGGTAATTATTTGGGGGGTAATAAAAATGGTAGAATAATAATAATAATAATAATCTTACCGGTACCAGTATCCGAAAGGTAAGGTAACATATCTCCAAGTTGAACAGAGTAAAAAAAAAAAAACAATTCTTTTCTTTTCCAATTTCTTACTCCTTTCCCCCATCCTTCCTTCACGGTTCTTTCCTTCTTTCCTTCGTTCCTTCCTTCGGCAGTTGCTGTTTTGTTCGAAACTTTCTTGGCTTCCGCTTTTACCTAACCGCCCTCACTGGATCAGCAAGGCTTCATACCGCACACACCCAAGTTACGGTAGCGGTATCACGGAAAGGAAGGGGGGGCGCCAAACAAATCACACCCCTAGCGGTATCTACATATGTTGGGTTTTACAGTACAGTGGGGAGAAGGAAGAAAGAAAGAAAAAACAAAAAAAACAAAAGTCTTCGCAATGCATCTAGCTTATTACCAATCAATCATTCACTAGTCCACGATGTTTAAAAACAGGCTGGATGGTGGGATGTTGTGTGTGTGTGTGCGGTTGTTGTGAATGTCTATGATACCGTATTGTACGCTACGGTACACGGGTCTACTAACTTGGCTGGTAAGGGTAGCGTTCTTTATTTCGAGTAGCGTTTGCTATGATACGATATGTAGCTTCCCAAGGGGCAGGAATAACATAATGCCGGTATCAATTATCAGATCCATTTCTTCATCATCGTAATCGTGCCTTATTGGTAGCACACACATCAAGTATGGTGTACCGGTAGAGTATCATGGTACTATACTATGTTCAACCACGAATACGAGTACCGTATTCCATAATGATATTATGGTAATTAGACAGAATCTGTATGTGGGTGGAATGGAAGAGTGTGCTGATACAGTGCAGTACAGCACAGTAGTGTGCACAATGTCGTTTTTCTCCTCCTCTTCCTATCTCCCCGCATTTACTGCGTAAATAGCGGCTGTTACTCAAGTGACGCTAAGAGGGTGCTATACCGGAACAGGATAGCTATCCGGGTGAAAGCCCTCTCTTCCAATGCATGAGTCGGAAAGGGGGGGGTCTCACCTCATCAGGTGCTTCTGTGCTGTCCTGTGCTGTACGAGCACCTCTCCCAACTTAACTTATCCGCGTCTGTTTATTATGCATTGAATGCGAGAGCATAAAAAAGTATTAATATTGAGGGTTAACGCGTGTGCGCTAGGCGACGCATGTGGATACTTTTTTTATTTTTACCGGCACAGCTATTCCATAACTCTCTACTTTATGTGTGTAGTACAGTGCTCGAGTATGCATATATGTAACTTATGTGTGTATGGATGGGTGCATGCTGTATGCGGACATTTTTATAAGAAAGATGCGAAACACAATACGGTAGCGCGGGCTGGTGGAGGGGGGGGAAACCGCAGAATACAGGTGGGCAAAGCTCCAACCCCGCTACCGTAACCGCACCGCAAAACAAACTCGACGGATCCAACTAACTTATCCCACGGGGGGCCTCGTCATCTCCACGGTCAGGGACAGAAACGCCCCGAGGGGGGGGATAGTGTTTTCTAGGCGGGGTAGACTACCGTATGGCTTGGGGGAGTAGCTGCTGGATCTCGTTAACCTACTCTACCTCAGCCTGTTGCGGCCCAGCATAGTGATTTCCAATGGCGGATTTGACCTTTTTTTTTTCTTCTTAATTTTTTTATTTTATTTTACCATATTCGTAAGACGTCATACCAATTGAGAAGAGAAGTCAATTGCGGACCTTCCCTCCACCCTTTCTCAATGATGAGCTCTTCATTTTTCGATACGTTGAACAAGCACCCGTACTACGTATCCACGTGCGGAAAAATGTGAGCCCTGGACCGGCAAGGGGAGGGAAAGGGAAGGAGAAGCAGAAATCAAGATTTTTGGAAGCTCACGATACAGGTTACGGGTTGGAATCTTGGTTTGGGGAACCGGCGGCGGGTATGTACATATTGTAGGTTGAGTTAACTCACTTGTGCTTTTCTCTATGATACCTAAACTACCAAGCAAAACTTGGTTGGTTCGGACCACATCTGCAATCTTTTGCAGAAATGACCACTATATCTGAAATGGATTAAAATAGAAGTATTGATTTCAGGATTTGATATCATCTACCAGGGCATTATTTGTTTTTTCGAGGGTGGCAAAGTGGACCCTGAATTGACCCTTTTCTTACCCTTCACCACTGTGATATATGCTACGGCAACATGGGGAAGGAAGCATTCGCGTTCCCTGCGAGGAATGAACCGCGGTGAGATGAAGTGCGCGCAAGCCGCCACGGCACCCCCCGGAGTCTCCGGACGTGACGTCTCGAATTGTCGAGTGGCTCTACCGGTATCTTTCCGACGGTGGATATTTTTGACTCGGTGCAGGGAGGAAGGGCCGCTCTTCGCTAGCCTGGGATCCTTAGGTCGCCGATGCCTGAATCTGTTTGCTGGGTTGCTGGGTCGCAAGTTCGGTCTGATTGTCCCTGTCGTTTTGGTGCCGGTACCATCGCCGGATATGCTAGCTTGGTGGTACAGCACTGGATTTTGCACATGCTCTTGGCTTGCTGCTACACTTATCATCGGACACGGTACAGGACGGAACTTTTCGTTGAATAACGGTACGAATTGAGGAAACATGTCTCGACTTGCTGTTCTCTCTGGACGGTCTGTCCGCATATCCATCCTATCTCAGGGTTAGTCGGTATTGAAATATGCGGGAACGTGTTCGAGACAGGCTAGTACTGCTCCTATCCCCCCCCTTCGGCGTCGGGAAACTACCGGGATACTTGGCCGTCCATGTATCATGGAGCCTCTTGGCTTCTCCGATACGGTACAGTACCTAGCGGACTTGCTACGCTTGCCTGATGCATTGCACCACATACGCCGGCCAGGTGTGATATTCAGCAATTTACACAGAGTCTGCCCATCAATTGTGTTTCATGTTGATGATCGCTGTGGTCCTAATTTCTATCTCGACTGGAACCCTTCCAACTTTCCCTTTTGTTTCTTTTTTCGGCCCTTCTGTTGTTGTTGCTGTTGCTGTTGTTGTTGCGTCCTTCGTGTCGTTGCATGGCATGGGAGACTGAAGATTCCGAGACAGAAACCGGTGTTTTCAGTCAAGGCACGCGTGCACAGCACTGGACTGGACTGGAATAATTTTGGCAGCTGTGAACAGTCCTTTAATAATTCCAATTGATAGCGAATATGATATCTCTTTCTCAGAACAAAAAAAAAAGGAAATTAAAAAGGGAAAGAAAGACAACAACCCACAAGCGTCGACACCACTGCCGTGTCAGACATATTCAGACATATTCCTGCTGCAACTCCTGATGGGAGCTTCCTTCAAGTTACCGCATCTTCCAGCATCTTGGCAAGGCAGCTTCCTTCCCGCCTTCTCATCCAGCTAGTTCGGCAACGGGGTTCCGGATTATCTTTAATGCTCTTTGCAAATTTCGATCGATTTACTCAGGAACTTCTGATCTTCAATTTTACATCTCTTCCCTAGCGCCGCCCCACCATCATCACAAGATTTGCAGGGGCATCTCTCCGCCCAAAATTTGGGAACCTCTTATATGCGAAATCAAGTGAAATTGTCCATCTATCTTACTCGTATATCTGAAGAATTAAAATTAATTGCCACTCCTGCCTGTCTCTCTCCCCCCACCCCCACGTGTGCTGCACCTCCGGCCCGGAGAGGCGAGAGAGATCTAACTGCTTTTAAAGAATATTGCTGGCGTGGGGTGGAATACAGTGCCATGGAGTTAAGGCTAGGCCAGGATGGGTGAATATCAATTAGTCAATCAGTCAACGGGGGTCCGGCCTGGCTCGAAGGGATCCGAATCAAATTGGAAGGAGGGAGGGAAATCAAAAAATCTAGACACCACGGACGCTTCTAGACAAATCTGACAAGCACTGTTGGATAAAAAAGGGAAAGAGAAAAAAAAGATAAAGTAATTATCCCGCCATCCTCTTCCCTTCTTCCCCGACGTTGGGAACTCCTTTGCGGAATATGATCGACACAGGGTAACTTCCAACTGATTGGATGGGAACGGCCAACCGAACCGCAATGCCTCGGGAAGGGCAAGAGATGCGCCATAAATTTATTTTTTTAAAGAAAAAAAAAAGAAAAAAGGTTCAATGTCTCACTAAAGCTTTTAACGTTGTGTTATTTACAAGTACTTTCAACCTCTTTTCCTCACACCTACACTTTAAAACTTTATCCTTGGAGGGTACTCGAGCGCAAGCAAGGTAGCGTTACAGCATTAGCACTGTACCAACATGCAACGGGGCTAACACTTTGCGCTCTCACCAAAATGTGAGGACCAGCACCGGCGAAGGAATGGGGGAAATTTGCTGAGTGTCTCTCTTTTTTTCTTCTTTTTTTTTCCCTTTTGGCATGTGTGGATGGGATCTTGATCCTCTGTTTTGGGTGACGTCCGATATCCGTGACGGTTGCTTGCTTGCTTGCCTGCCCGCTTCCTTACCTGCCTCGGCTGTCAGTTTGGGGGAGGCTTAGGTTTTTGATGGAGGGAAGAAATAAATAAAAGATAATTTAAATCGGGGAGTAGCGGGAGGAGGAAAGGAGGAAAAAAGAGGAAAAAAGGAAAGAAAGAAAAACGCCACTGCCGGTAAGGGGCTTAGATTGATTGATTGATTATTGGTAGATTGATTAGGGAAGCTTCGTGAATTGTTCAATTGGTAACTTTAACCCGTAGCTGAGGTTTTGTTTCAAAGGTAGCTGGCTAAGCTCTGCAGACGTGGTATTTTATCCTCTCTTCTCACCTCCGCATAGCTGTTCAGTTCGGCTCAGCTATCATCTATGACATTGGGAGTTACCAGAAAGATGCAAAGGTCAAATTTTTTCCTTTTTTCCTTTTAAGGAGCTGTTATTGTAAAGATGTCCGATTATATCGATACATACATGTATCTGGATAGATATAGTATACACCGCATATCCCTAGAGCACCTCACAACACCCACCCACCGGAAGAGGAGGAGGAGGATTCACTTGTTTAGCCTAGGCTCACTGCACTGCACTGCACGAAACCAGTACCGTACAGTACTTGTACCACCCCGCCATGCGAACTTGATCGCGGGGAAAGGAATCAAGGATCAAAAATCAAAAATCCTATACACCCTTAATTATCTAGAAGCCGGGGAGGGGAGGGTGGAGGCAGATCTACCCACTGTGATACTTTCTAACCGGTAACACAGGAAGAAAGCAAGAGGAGATCGGATGTTTATATGAATGTGTGTGTGTGTGAAGAAGTATGATAAAATGAAAAAAATAAAATGAAATGAAAAAAAAAAGACCTCGATTTTATCAATTAATCGTGAGCACTTTGATATCTTCGGGTTCTTCTTCTTCTTCTTGTTCAACGAATATGGAATGGTAACCACGAGATACGATTACGATTATGATTTACGATTTAACTTTACTATGATACCGACTAGTGCTACCTAAGTTACCTACCGGTGCCCTCCTCCAGTGGTGAGGAGAGAGAGAGAGAGGGAGAGGAGAAAGCTAGAAGGAAGGATTTAGTTTGATCTTGCCGTGGTTATATAATAGATATCTAGGTTATGATGGCTATCTATCATACAAAACGGAATTCACTCACTCACTCGTTCATTCCTCTCTCTTTGTTTTTCTTTCTTTTGGCTTCGCTTCAAAATCCCTCAGATAGGCCTTGTCGAGGGCTACGTTCTTCTATTCGTCCTCCTCTGACATGAGACGTTTTGGGCTGGGCTTGGCTTGGCTGGCAGATGGGGCGAGTGAGGAATCGGCCACCAGGGCTTAGTTTGTTTTGCTTTGTTTTATTTGGGCGGGGTTAATAATTATGGGTGGGTCGAGTGCTCGTTGAGGGAAAAGTTCAAGATGTTAATTCTGCTCAAGTATGGTATATGGTACCGGTAGGGTGGGGATGATATGGTACTGTACAAAGTAAAAACTAAACTGGACAAAAAAACGGATTTAACAAAAAATCTTGATGTTAAAAATGGAGAGCGATTAGCTATAGTAAATCCGGCACGATAGCATAAACTTTCTTTGAGCACGCTATATACTCAGTCAGGGTCCCCTCCCTCCTCCCTCCATCCTCCTCTCCCACATGGGAAAAACGGGTGACCTACGAACCGCGTGGGGGAAGAAGATATATAGCCTTTCCATACTGGACAAATATCCGTTTTTGTTTGTTGCTAACCTAGATGGATAAAAAGGGAACAAGGAAGAGGGCGGCAGGGCGGGGGAAATTGATAAATCTAAGTTTATTATACAAAGGAAAACTAATATCATACCATAAAGTTACCACTCTTTTTATACCCACGCTTTTCGGTTATCTATCCATACCCTTGTGCTAGACATCCTTTACCACGGTCCGCTTATATATACCCCGTGTTTTTTTTATATATATATTATATACTTTTTTTTTACTCTAAGTTTTTCCCCATTACTGTACTTTTTTCCTTCGTTTTTTTTCCCCTTCGACTGCGCTGGATATAATACTCGGTATCAGACTTCTTCTTTTCACCCCTTTTCGCGTGCTTTTTGATTCATTTGACTTTGCCCCCGCAGTGAGCGGGGCTCAGGGGCCGGGGTAGACAATGACCACCTGTAATCACGGGTTATCACTCGAGGAGTTGGCTACAGGCTAGACGCATTGGTGAAAACGGATGAACTGGAGGGGCCGAAGATTGGAGGGAGGGAGGGAGGGAGGGAAGATCTTGGATGTGATCGCTAATGCAAGACAGGGGAATATAAGAAGAAGAAAGCGGATATGTGAAGTAGGTGGGTGAAAGAATAAAAAATAAAAAATAAAGAGTAACTTAGGGATGAAATCAAACTGGGTCCGGGGAGTTTTTTTTTTTTTTTTTGAAAAATGGAAATAAGGTAAATGGTTGAGAGCTGTTTTTTATTTTTTATTTTTACTTTTTAAGGTTCCGGGCTTTTGTGCGGGAGGGATGGGGAAATGGTTGTTGAGGGAGGGAGTAGTGGTGGTGTGGTGGGTCTATGGTGATAGTAATAATTATAATTATAATAATGATAATAATAATAAAGCTTACTTGCATGATGGGATTTCTGGCCTCGAGGGTCTGGGCCTATTTGAATAGGATGTATAGCTTGTGGCAGTGTGGCAGGATACTTTGGGCTCCACTCCACTGGTTTTTGGTTCGGGGTCTTTCGGGGGAGGTTCTTTTCCAGAGTGGTGGATGTCGTGCTAGGTTACTGTATATTGTGCTCTGCTTCTCGAGTCTCAAGGGAGAGAGAGAGAGGGGGAGGGGTGAAAGGAATGGAGAAAGAGCAGTAAGATACCGCTCTCATAGTATGACCTCCAATCATCAACCCTCGAGGTCTACCTTTCCCTCACTCTCACCTATGAGAGAACATCCCACCTCGCTTCAGGGCAAAGGCAAAAAAACTCCCCCACAACCAAGCGTATGAAGTTCATTCGCTACTCGTAAACAACATTTGATATAGACAGGCAGATAGACAGATAAGCCTGCGTTAAGCTAAGCGCAAGAGAGCTCCTTCCTTCCTTCCTTCCTTCCTTCCTTCGTCCTCCTTCCCCCCGCGGCGTGACCGTCTCGTCCGCCCTATTTGCACGAACAACTCAGTCCTCGCTGTAAAGTTACTGTTGTTGCATTGCACGAAACGTTACCTAAGGGGGGGAGGAAGAGGGAAAGAAAGAACGAAAGAAAGAGGAAAAGAGAAAAGCCGGGTGTTCGTGATATCCTGCGCTGCATTTCAATGTGCACTGAACCGAACTGTACTGTACTGTACTGCACTGCACTGCGCCCCAGCTTCAAAAAAACACCCTCTTTGCGACGAAGACGAAGACGACAACGACCGCACCTCAGGCATCAAATTCTCGTCTACTGTAGTTTCCGCAGAAGCGTACATATAATACTATGGATACGTGAACATGTATTATACATATGCTCAGACGTACATATATAAGTGCGTAGCCGCTATTGTCGCCGGGCGCTTTTTATTTTTTATTTTCTTTTCCAAAGTGCATGATGTTCAGCTGGCTAAGTGGTGGCGGGAGTGGATAGCTGCAAAGTGCGGTTGGGGGGGGGAGAGGTTGTTTGATGTCTCGACGATCATATTTTGCTGCAGTGCGGAGGAGGTATTATAGGTAGGTAGAGGAGTACTGTCTGTCTTGTGCTGTAGTGCACAGTACTGGTACAGTGCTCTAATGTAAATGGATGAATGATGTACTTTCCCTATACGTCCTGTGGCGGCTGCCCGGGGGGGACGAGAAAAAGAAAGGAAAGGGGAGGAAAGTTGTCCATGGTACTGAAGATTCACCGGGGAACGGTTTAGGCTACTGTTAGAATACCGCTGGTTTATCAGTACTAGAAATGGAGAATTGGGATAACTGGTGTGGAAAAGGTGCTTGTTTGAACTACCGTACTGTACGAGTACCACCAGGCGGATGGCTTTCTTTCTCCCTTTCTTTTTTCCCTTTTTGAAAAATGGACTTTTGTAGAAATATGGTGCCATGGCCTTGTTTAAGGGGCAGAATGGGGCCATCTGCTCGCTGCGCTTGGTACATAGACTAGTAGTTGGGGTACATATACATACAAGCACAGCGGTAGTCCTCTTTTTTCTTATTTTTTCTTTGCTTATTTCATGCTTTGAGAGGAGGGGGCTGCGTTACTTCTACAATGGGTGTGCGGTGTCGTGCTCTTGCGACCACAGTGCATACGGTTGGTAGGGCATTTTAGTCGAGTACCGGTACCGCTTTTGAGGCTGTTTTTTTTTTCTTAGTCGCACGGACCTTACTGCGTTGACAATTGGGTTGAGAAGTAGGAGGAGGAGCTGGAGGAGCTGGAGGAGGAGGAGCAAGATATGCGGTAATGTTTACTCTATAATACTCAAGAATGGGAATGATCAACTTTTGCGTGGGTCTAAGCTGGTGATAGGCATGATCCAGGCCCGCGGGTCCGCCCCTTGCCCGATAAACTGCTATTCTTTAGTCGCCAGTTTCTTAGAAAGGAAGGGGGATGATTAGGCATAGGAGGGCTTTTTTTACCCTTGTCTATTACCCCTTCGTTTTTTTGACTGCTGTTCTGCTAAGTTAAGTGTCGAGAACGAAGAGCGTCGTATGCAGCGTAAACACCTCAGCGCCCCCATTGGATTCTTAGCCTACCCGAAATGATCTGAGACGTCCCAGGAATCCCATGGTTCGGCAATCTGGCCCATCCATCCAGCGCCCTGTTAGCCAATCTGGAGCCGTGCTGTCTTGATTAGGTACGAGTAGATGGGGGCGGCGGTGGCGGTGAGGGAGAAAGGGAGGGAAATCACTTTCTGGTGCCTCCGAAATTGGGAATTTGGGAGCTCAGCTTGAGGGTAATTTCAATGTTCAATCCAAGGATCCCCCCCCGGAGGCTGCAATCAGTTGTTGTAGCTGCAGGAGATTGTCCCTCGGCGGGACGCAAAACTCAGACATGAGTTTGAGCTAAGGGGGGGATTGGGGGATCTTCAAACCAATATCTGCTGGTGAACAGATGACCCACTCAATCTACTTTGCAGGGTTCAGGACAGTGCCTCCTACCCACCACAAAGCACCCTACTACCCAATCTGCTGCCATTGACGTTTTCGTTTGAGTGAGGAAGCCAGTTCCCACCCGGTCCAATTGAAGCAAGCCCCACGAACGGCCGAACAGCATGTTCGTGAATAGGACCAATGCTCTATCATAAATTCCTGCACTTCGCCGTGGGCGAAGACATTTGTCGCGTGGTGAGTCAATAACCGCTAGCATGAGGACTTAAAATAAAAAAATAAAAAAAGAGGCAAACCACAATGCCAAGGATACTTCTTTTCTTTTCTTTTACCTTTTCCTTTTCCCGAGCTTTACTTTTTCGGATTTTTCCGAAGTAACTTTTCTTCTTTCTTTCTTTCTTTCTTTCGCTGCTGTTGCATGGGATTCCTGTAAAAACTGGAGTAATTGAGAATGATGCTGATTAGGACGTCCAGAATTTCCCCCTTTGGAATAAAAGGGAGAGAGGGAGCGCAGCGAAAAGATTCTCTTTCGGCCCCTCAATTGAGACAAATAAAAAGAAAAAATAATAATGGATCCAACGGACCTTACTAGGAGAGGCAACTCCAACGTCCTAGCGGGATTCTCAATTATTCCAGTTCTTTTGCCATGGGCCCATTTTCCCCACAACTGGAGCGCAGTATGTACGCAGAAAATACGTAACCGGACTGTGACAGAGGGAGGGAAGAGACAGGGAGGAGATTCCCTCCAGTAGATCCATGTGAATTCGGAGGGGGGGGGGCTGCTCTCATATCGCGGGGTACATAAGCGCTTTGTTGTAACCTTGCATGCCAAATGCTGGCCCAGGGGTACATACAGTACAAAGTACCTATACGACACTATACAGGATATAATTGGCCATTTAGCCTCCCCAAGTGAAGTCTCGTGAGGGATGTCGTGGTTGTCGCGCAAGAGCTCCGAGGAGGCTGGTAGCACGGAGGCGGCGGGGACTAAAGAAGCCTCGCATGCAATGTCATTGGGAGACGAGGGGACTTTGGCGATTCGTCTGCTCTAGTGGCTTCTTCTTCTCGGCTCTAAGTAGGTAGAGGCATGGTGGGGTACTTTGGGTATGGGGCGAGTTTACGCTCCTCCCTCACTATCCCTAAAATGGAGGGCTTTCGACTGTTTACATATGCCGTCGTTATTTCCCTCTTGTTTCTTTTACCGCAAAATTCCAAACCCTAGCTGCTAGCTGTCGCTGCCCTGTCATAATCAGGTGAAGATTTGAGGTATGATATGCGGAGAGAATTATACCGGGGTGTTATATAACGTTGAGGGAAAATAGATAAAAAACGATAGAATGCAGGGAAAAGAAGGGAGCAACCCCTTGACGGACAGGGGCTCTCGGACATGAAAAGATTAGTTACCTGTTTTGTTATCCTGGGGAGAAACCAATCACTTAGTTACATCCTCATAGTCTCTCACTCTGTCACAAGATTGGACCCCCCCACAACCGTTTCCGGTCTCGTTGCTTATAAATTCGGAATCGCAATACCGCTCGGGATATTGCATGCTTTTGTTTCAATATGATTGGCTTTTAATAGTTCTACGAATCTCTCGTGTTGATGGTCACTTTCGGGTTACTGGGTGGCGTGGTAGGTACCGTTCGGGTGCTAAGGATGGAAGTGGGGAGCACAAGATGCGATATGAGGTAACTGGCACATAGTTCATGCAAAGTCGCGGCGTTTGGAGCGTTCCGCCCTTCTGAAGGAGGGGTCCTTTTTGAGACCGGCTGGAGGGTTGCCGCATAAGAACCACTATGCTGTGCTGTTCAGGATGAAATATTAATCGTTCGAGGTTCTGATACGAGCCTAGCGTACAAGAAGATAGGAAACCTGCATGATTGTGCTCCAGCGTTGGAGACAGTGCCTACTAGGTGGTGTCCTGTGTTGAAAAATATGAAATAGTCGAGCTGATACCGGAAACTTGGATCAAGAGAAGTTACGGAACATTCTATCTGAGGGAGCCGGGGACCCACTATTTATGCAGCGAAACAACAACATATATCTAGAGTGGGATATATGGAAGACAAGGGAAAACAAATGAGAACAGAATTGCATATATGGTCAATTGACCGAGTAACGAAATGGGAGAAAATACAAATAGGATAGGCTGAACTTAAGCAGTATTGAAGCAGAGCTAAGGGCTACTGCTCAGCGCTGTCGTACTCCAAGACGTAGAAAGTGCTTATCCGAAAGTATAATTTCAACATCTTGAAGAGGCCATTAGACGAGTGATTCGATGTGAATGGTTTTTCTTGTAGACACCTACTACGGTAATTCTTGGTGGATATAGACAGCAAGGCATCTTTCGGCCCTACAGAACGTATTACAAGGTGCGATCTGGGTTAGCAGTGGATATTAGTTACCCTGTGCCACCTCTCTTACAAGAAGTTTGCAAGTTGGGCGGCCTCCCAGTCCCCCCGGTCACTCCGCCCTGGATAGATGCTGGCTAGTAAGTTTTATATGAAGGAACGAGCGGTAGTTAGCATGGCTACTATAGTTCGCCAAAGTAAACTAATGGAGGGTTTCTTATTTGGGCCACTGGCTTGGATGACCGGGGGGCGTCTGGAGGATACGCATGACTTCTCAAGCCAGCGAGTGCATATAATGAACAGATCACTAAAATCCGAGCCATGATAGAGTAGTCCTGGCTAATGTTTAGACGCGCGGTTGTTTTTTTACAAAGATTGATATTGATTTAGTAAAGTTGGACCTGTCATACACAACTGTGGGCCAGGAGATCATCGGATATCATTCGATCGCTGTCAGCTACGGAGAAAGTTTGAGACTTGTTACAAGAATGGAGGTTTGTTCACAGTCGCACGTCTGCTGGTCCCTGAGGGAAACAACGGGCTAGTGAGTAAGTAAGGGTGGTACGGGCCCGAACTTGGATTGGGTCGCAACAAGCCTGCTGTTCCCCGCCGTCGCCTGCAGTCCCTCACGATTCCATGTGGTCCTCCACCGCCCCCTGCCACCCCCTGCAGTTCGTCGATTTTGTCATTTTAATTCTTTGAAAGAAATCCACGAGGGGTCCCCAGGCGCCGGAATATTCAGAACCGGAAGGCCCTGTACTCACCCCGATATTGAAACACGCATCGCTGGGCGAGTGACTAGTGTATAGTTAGCTCCCGCCAAAGGATTCCTAAGTTAGGGCTGATCGAGGACGAAGCACTAGACGTGATAGATGAACCTAAGGGCGGAGATTCCGGGGAAGATTCCCGAAAAAATGTTGGAGATGTGGATTCGCCGGGATCCCGTTGGTGCATGCCGTGGAAGCGGTTTCGACATAGCATGAGGGGGTGAGTGGTGATACAACGTTAGGTTTGTCTACGTCTAGTCGCCTAGATATGATTCTCCTAGTAGTCTGAGGACATATAATATGCCGTTTTATTGCATATTTAGAAAATTGCTAAAAAAAAACCCGTTCTAAATTGTTAATACACTTAATAATCCCCTAGGCTCCCTCGAAGCCCCCAAACCCAGGTCCATAAGCAATTCATCCCAACGATAGATTACCTGCCTCGTAGGATAAGCTGGTGTTTGCTGCCCTGCCCGTGGATAGTACTTGCGGACGGGGGGGGGGGGCGAGGTGAAAAGAGGACAGATGGAAAAAATTATGAAAGTCCCCCCGCAATCTGTGACGACGATAGCAAACAAAGGAACTAAAGAAAGCCCGGAGTGGGAAATGGATCTATGAAGTGCCAAACACGGCCATATTTTTTTACCGTAATCCCGACTTCTATCATCGTTTTAAGCGGATACGTAATAATTATGATACCCCGCTCCGTTATTATTACAAAAACAAGCCACCCCCCCTCCCCCGCAATGTCTAAACAACTCCTAATTAGATATTTCTCTCTCTAACTTCTTACCTCTTCAAACATCCCTCCGTAGCGAAAAAAATATAAATAAAAAAAAACTAAAACTAAAACTCGGTAAACACCCCCCCCTCCTCCCCCGAACTTCCACGCTGGTATCTAGACACTACATCGGCCCGCTATAGCATGCCCACAAACCGCGTTGGACCACTTCAGCATCCACCCCCCCTCCCCGGATCACTGTAATATATCACCGAGTGATAAACCATGATGATAAAGTGTGTTAACAAATCGAGCGTCGAGACTTATCATAGTTCGAACACATCCCTAGGGATAGCGGGGGTAGGGGCTAGGGCCATTGCCTGGGGCGGCCCCTGTTTTGGTCCAAGTATGATGGGCTCTTAGGAAAGAGTTGTGAGCTGGATTCTTGCCCCTCTCTCCAAGAGCCGAGTTCGGGAGCGGGGAATAGGATGGGTCGGGATGAATGAGGAGTCTAAGAGGTAACCGGCGCAGGGGAGCTTTGCTGAGGACTCAGTGGGGGGGAATGGTAGTAAATAGTTTAATGGGCTTGTACCGTACTACCTGGACACGATAATTAAATTGGTGGTTCGGTAGCTAATTGTATATGTACTAATGTTTTGTTGAATTTATTTGTGGGAAGTACGTTAGCAGCGCCGAAAAATTTCTTCTATGGATGGCGGTAATCGGTTGTCTATGCACTTATGGTATATGCGTCTGTGCCCGCGGAGGTGCATATCACGACTGAGCTATCAAGTTGGAATTGATTTGCACAAATTTTGAATATTCATTGAGTTAAAGAGCAAAACCATCTAGTAGGGTATATCCACTTAAACCCACCCAAACTCCCCCCACACTACTACATAAATGAAGCATGTTCAGCATAGAATTTAGAAGCAATCGTCAAAATAAAAACGAATAGATTTCAGGGAACCTTCGCCCCCCAGGTACTGCTGAAGTCCTTTTAATATGAAAATAGGGAGCAATCATAAAATGAAATGTAAACAAAAGAGGAACATAAAATTTGAGCAAAAGTTTGCCTCAACGAGCAACCGGCCATGCGAGATCCCAAGCCAAACATCCATCCTGAATCCACTCAGTATGGTAGGAACAACGTGGCTGATCAAAGACACAAAATGGGGGGGAAAAAGGGAGCGAAACGACATGAAAGCAATGAGAAGGATGACCTATTGTATCAATAGAAATCAACGAAAGTGAAGGAAAGAGGCTTTTTTTATTACCATGAACGGTTCCTATATCGCCACCACTCAGAGGCACATGAAACTTCTTGCCAGATATTCACATGCCACATCCCCTAAAACGGTCGAGTGTATCCTTTATTAGCGTTATCGGTGGTGAAGGTGTTTGTGGAGTTGGATGCCGGATTTTGAGTCTTGCTGTTACTGTTGTAGCCTTGAAAGCGGTTAGACGTGTCGGATAGATGCGTCTGAGCCATGTTGCTGTCGAGAGGGGTTTGAAATCCATCTGGTGCCTGAAAGTTGCCAGAGAAAACGTTAGGGAGAGCATTCGATCTCTGAGAGGTGGTGTTAATAGTGTTTTGGAGATTATTTATTTTTTCTGAGGCGCCGTACGCTTCCGGAGGTGAGTAGTCGCACGAAGGATAACCACCAAAGGAAGGCCTTAATGGGATCTGCCCTTCAAGCTGCGATTGGGCTATGAAGGGGCCTCCGTTATTCCTCGCCAGTTCCCGGCCGAAAGGGCTAGGGCTGTATGAAGGTGTGATTTGGATATGGGGTGTTGGGGGGTAGTCTGAGCTCGGAAATCCTTGGGGAAGCCAACTACCAGATTGGCTGGTGGATGGGGGAGTGTACAGAGGCCCAGTACAATTAGAATTAGAATAGGGAGCTAACTGTGCTTGGTAATCAGGACGTGTGCGGGGAGCAGTTGTTTCCAAAGGAGGAACAGGTTTTGTGAGCATAGGCATATTTTGAGTGAAAGGCAGGAGATGTGATACCCCAGATTGTGTGTAAGTATCCGGCCCAGGGGAGTCTCTTCGAGTGAACGGAACGGTAGGAATTGGTGGCGTTTCCTGGGGCACAGCTGTAGATGGAGAGGTGGTAAACCCTGGCCCGTGGAGGTCAACCACACTTTGAGAAAAACCAGGTTTCTCACCGGTTACACCAGGCCGATCGGGCTCATCGAACCCATTAATTGAGATTGTTTGTGTATCGTCAACATTCGCTGTGGAGCCCTCCGCCTTAATAGGCTTAGAATCAGTAAGAGGCAAAGTTGAATCATCACCATCTGTGTCAGTTCTTGTTGCCGACTGTTTCTTTGGGACACTCTCTGATGCGCTGTGGGCTATATATCTTGCGGTGGCAGCGATTCTGAACAATCCTGTGGGAACAACAGTATGCTAGAAGGTTTCCAAGAAAAATAAAAATAATTAGTCTTAAGTCTCGAGGCGGACAAGGAATGAAGTAAAACCTGCCTCCCAGTGAGTCTGAATTCCTGCCCCTTTCATCACCATAACATCGCCATGGTTGAGACACAAATCCAGCATCGCTTTATTGGACCTTCCCTTAGCACGCATAGAGGATGCATTGGTTTGAAGACCCGCTGCCATCTCTCCAGGATTTTCCTCCTCTTCATCTTCCATATTCTCATCATTGTAAATGCTATTTCCAGACCCAGCATCTTGGGAATGCTCCTCAGGCTCAGTTGTCCAACAGTGACGATCATCCTTATATTTAGATTTCACACGAAATTTCATTCTCGCAGAGCCACCGAGAGAGATAGAGGCTACTGTTTCTCCAAGGCCTTCTTCGCCATCGTCGTGGTACTGTGGGATTTTAAAATTAGTTCAAAATGTAGCATTTGGGGAAACGGGGTGATCATTACTGACATCCATTTTTTGTTTTTCAAAGTATCCCACGTTGAGCACCTCGTTAAATTGTGCCTCGGGGTGGATCAACTGGACCCGCTGGTGAATCAGGCCCAGCGCCTTTAGGACGACAGGAGGGGAGTCCTCGAAAGGGAGGCTGTGGACATCGACAATAAATTTGTAGGGGGCACCACAATTGTACATAAACTGCTGAGTGAGTAATCTTCCTTGAGCTGTTTCAATTGTTCACATTAATATATTTGTATATCCCAGGAATTAAAGGGATTTACTTACAGTGATGGCATTTCATTGGAAATCGCCTAAACGGCATACTGAGGTTTTGATAATTTTCCAGTAGCCAGTTGGCATTTTCATGCCTCGAGTTGCTCACCTTGTTAGCCAGAATATGTGTGACGGTACCGCAATCTCCTAGCTGATACTGGACAACAGTCATCCCATCTCTTACAAATCTCTTTGAGGTTATCTCTTCGTTATGGTGATTGCTTGGAATGGCTGGCCCAGTGTAGACAGGCCGGTGAGGATCTGCAAGACGTGCAGCATCAAAGATGGCGCGGGGCGGATTATAAGAAAATTCACATGTCGGGCAAAGCCATCCAGCCCAAAGTTCTCTACAACTCAAACGCCCACATTTAGGGCAACACATTCCTTTCCAGAAAGGTCGCGAAACACCTCCACTCTCTACATGGGCAGTGAGTTCGGTATCCAAAGGTGGTGCCAACGAATTGGGAGGCTGCAGGAAATCCTCAGGCCACGGAGTACGGCAACTCAAGAAGTTTTCCGTGTAAGTGAGCTCAGTGGGCATATCGACATTATTAAGCTAGATTAATATTATTAGTTAAAATTAATGGATTAGTGAGTTATGTTGCATGACTTACCATCCAAAAGCTTTCGCATTTAGGATTAAGACAAGCCCAACCCTGTTCATAAATGTGAGGGCTTTCCCTCTCGCAGCTTAAGCAGCTATCTTTGGCCATCTCCTGGGGAGGATCCGGCTCCTCAGATGGAGTGGCGGCCCACCAGCCATCAGAATCAGTGTTTAGCTTTTCAAACCGAAACTTCCACCGAGTGCATTGGCTGAGCGGATCTTTCTCAGCCCAGGCCGCAGTCACCTTGAACCAATCCATCACACAGTATCTGTGAGGGACCTTCGACGGAGAGTTCGTACATTGATTGCCTATGCTTACTGTTAAATTCAATGACCTAGAGGGGCGGGTTCGAGACCGGTGTAGCTAATACCCATTATTAAGACCAATGGCCACTTATGATTCATATTTTTGATTAGGTATTTGATCGTGTTATCGTCGATGGTCTGATCAGTGAGTAGTCTCCGTTGGCCGCTATCATCAGTCCCTGATTTTCCACCACTGTATAAAGAAGTTAGAAACTGTTTTAAAATCTGAAGTGATTCCCGCTTAAGCATGCCTATGTGAAATGACTACTTTAGAGCTAATGTAGTCCCTCGGAGATGCGAAGCCATCAAGCAAGTACCCGTGAATCAAGCCATCATGGCCATAGCAGCCTGCTTGATAGCTCCTGTAGTAGGGCAAACTCTCACAAAGCTCTTGACGAGTCTATTCACCGTTGTCAAAGCGGGTTAATTTTTTCTAGCAAGAGGGAGGAGACCCTACCTCACACCATACTTCCGGTTTGCGGATACCTGGAGGCTTGTCCTTTTGGAAATCTATTGAGCTCCAAAGCAGGGGTTTCACCTTCTTCGTCTCATTGGTCTCACTTACGGTCTCACTTTTCACATCAGATTTCCTTGGTCTCCCTCTTTTTTTGGCGGGTATGCTTTGGAGGGACAGAGTTTCCAATCTCCTGCTTGGAGATGCTTCTGGTGTTCGGGTATCGGGGTCTCCTTGTTTGTGGCGTTGTTGCTTAGGTTTAGCTGGTATCCACCCAGATTTTCTTTCACAGTTATGGCCACCACGCTGACACCTACCGCAAGGTTCAGCCCGATCACAAAAAGTGTGGTGCTCAAGGCAACTATAAGCATTTCTCAAGGGTTAGGGTGGAAACAAGATAGCATAAAGTGGGATTAAAAAAGAAACTCACACATAGCACCCATGAGGGATGCATAAAATACCCTTGACCAAGCAGAATGCATCCTTGTTGACGCGCGGGTCACGAACATCTAACCCATTGGATTCCTCGGGAGTTTTTGTTATCGAGAGCGCTAGAGATTGGCTGTTAATAAGTTTTTGTTTCTTCGAACTATCCTCACCAGAGAGTTTCAAGGAAACTTTTAATTCGTGAGTTGCAAATCGGTTGGCACCAGGGATCTTTCAACTAAGACCCTCATGGGGAAGAACATTACCTGCACACGAAGAAGGCCCTTCATCCTCCACGCCACCCTCATAATTCTCATCTTCAACATCTGTATGCATAGTAGATTCCGAGTCGCTAGAGGAATTAAGGACACCATTGGAAGCCGAGGACTCATCACCTCCGGCTTCATTAGTTATCGATGAATATTTGCCTCCGTCGAGTTTTCGCCTTGCAGACTTTGTGGCGGGTCTCCGGTGCCCCGGTATAGTTTCTAATTGGTCATTGGCGTTCATGGTATCTTCCCCGGTCATACCGTGTCGTTCTGTAAGCTGCCCTAGTCTACCGTGATCTCTATCCATAGAACGACATCGTGCTCTCTCCACTCTAGTGTAACTCCTCGTACCAGGCTTGTCAACGCATCCAAATGGCAAAGACTTTGCCCGGACACACTCAAGCCCAGTTTTTGTTGCAGCAACAGTACGGGCTGAATCTTCAGTGGAAAGATCCTCTAAGTTCTGCCCTTCTTCCTCATACTTCCTCTTCAATGTTGACTTTGAAAGAGCTAGGACATCTCTGCTAGATGTCAATGGAGCCTGTTGTACGCCATTACCAACACTTAAAGAAGACGTTTCGGCATCTTCAGAAATATCAGGAGACCCCAAATTGTGCCCGACTTCCTCTTCCTTACACTTCACAGGATGCTTTACAGTGCTTTTCTGTCTACGCCTTGTGGAAGGTGGGGATATTTTTGGTGGAGCTCCAGTACGAGAACTCTTTAATGCCGCAATGCGCCGAGATTCACGGCGGGTACTTCCGGTTATCTGCAGGTCAGGATCTGTATCTGGCACTGGCAATGCAGCCACCACTCGCAATGCCATCACCATGCCAGGATCCGCACACGGATCACCCCGACGGCGACTTTTCCTGGTCGGCGCAGTCGGAGCTTCAAAGGCACTTTCAGTACGACCCGCTTCCATTTCATCTCCACCATCCTCAGTCTTCACATAGACTGGAGAGCTTCGGGAAGGGGGGATAGACGAGAGTTGCGACGATGATGGCGCACCAGTTGGCGACGGTGGGCGAACTGGGGTGGTAGGCTGAGGCAGAGCGATATTATCCTCGACTTCAGCAGACCCAGCCCTAGTGTGGAAGTCTTGAACTAGAATTCCCAGTAAAAAGTTAGATCCATTAAAAAAGTTATCGCGTTAGCATAGCAACGGACAAGCGAGTGAAACACTATGATTGATAACAGAAAAAGAGTGATAGCTAAATCAGTCTCCACCAACACAAAAACACAGCAGTGAAGCCAGCCCCACCATATAAATGATAGTAACAAGAGTTGGAGGTCCGAGGCCACCCACGCCTGGAAGCTAAAAATAACCGGAAAGGAAGAGAAAAGAAGGAATATATATACATAAACATAATTATGGAGAGGAAAAAAGTGAAAAAGAAATTGGAAAAAACAGGGCAAGCCTAACCTAGTTGAAAAACAAAAGTAGAGTTAAAAATGGTATGAAAGAAATTCTTACCTTCCACAGAGCCAAGGTCATGCATTGTGGCAAGTTTTGTAATAAGAGACCGAGGGGTATGAAATGCTGGGAAAACCTCTTTTAGGAAGATTTATCAGGCGAAGGGGGATGGGTAATGATAGACAAAGTAGAGCAGAAGGAGTGAGGGTTGATAATTGAGAAGAGGGGTGGATATTGCCAATTCAAAGAGAAGGATGAAGGAAGTTTAAAGGATGAAGGAAGTTTAAAGAATGACGGGGAGGGTATAAGTAAGAGGCAAAATGGCAAATAGAAGCAGAAATGATGGGGGTGAGAAGGTGAGGCGGTGGGAGAGATGGGAAGAGAGGGAACGAGAAAAGGTGTGGAGATGGTGAGGCGAGGAGGGGAGGGGAGGTGGGTGGAGGGAAGGAGGGAAGGAGGGAAATGAGAGAAACGAAGGAAATGAAGGAAACGAGGGAAACGAGGGAAACGAGGCACCGAGGAAACAAGAGAGGGAGAGAGAGGGCTGTAGGGTTTCCGACAATAGGGTACGGGGAGTGCGGGTGTGCACGCGAGCCCCCGTCGTCCCTTTTCCACGTAAGGCCAAGGCAGAGATTAAGGTTGGCGGGCGGGAGGCTCCCGAAGGACCCAAGGAGCTGGTTCCTGGTATCGCAAAAACAAACAGGCAGAGCTAATCACAGGTAATTGTTATGGATGTCTGAGGTGTTCTGCACATGCAAGGAATTTAAGGTTTTGTGGATTCCAGTGGCATACGGTATGATACCAATTTTTCGACACGGGGAAGCAATCCTAACCTATTTTCTTCAGGAGTTTTTGCAAATTTTAGTTCGAAATACACCGCTTCTTGATCGACCTCACTCACATCTGTGGCGGGTTCCCCGGGCCGCACTGTGGGTGACTTTTTTTTCTTTTCTTTTTTTCTTCTTCTTCTTCTTTCCCTTTTTTTCCTTCTCTTCTTTGAGTCAAGGTTCACACCGTACCCATAGTCGCCGAGCAGAATCCAGTTATTCGAGGCAGAGCTTATTGAGAGAATTGGTGTTTTCTGTTTATCGAATATATACAGGTTCCAGAGACGGCAGCAGAAAAAAGAGACTCTGATGAGATAAATACCTTTCATCAGGACCTGAAAAAGGAGCAGAAGTGTGCAGTCATGTGTACCCGCCATGTATCTCAGACAGCGCGATACCCCGAGCCTGGTGTGCGCATGTCGGTGGGTAGAACTCGCAATCCACGCCCCACAATTCCGCCTGTGTCACATAATACCCGCTGCACGGGTCCTAACCCGGCCAGGGCAGATTTCTTATCCATTGGTCACTGCACGCGCCAGCACAGTGGACCAAGCTATCATTGGCTTGTGTAACAGTCTCCCAGGCTCTTCTGCTCGCATGATACTTGTACGGAAATGCACCTCGCTGCTCTTTAACAGGAACGCGATTCGGCAAAGAGCAGACACTCTCCTTTTCCCCCCAATCCGATGTCCCAGCTGACAGCACTTCAACCACAATGCATTAATAACTAAAGGTGTTTAGGTGTAGGCTATAAGTTAGAATCTGTAAACGCATCACCCCTCTATCCAAGAGCTTCCTTGGTCCATGGTATAGGCAATAACCAATTGGGAGAGGCCGTCCCACTAGGAGTCTTAGAAGTTCATTTGAAGGAAACATAGAACATCCCGCCGCGTCAGGATTATAAACTACGGCACGGTGCTTTCCAGACCCAGGGCTACTCGGAGAGAAACGGTATCACTTTGAGAAGATCTAAAAAGAGAAAAAATTACGCAATCGAATTTAAGCCAGTAGAGCTATAGCTCAGTATTCCCCTCCATGTTAGAGGCAGGAAGAGAGAACCGATCCAGAAACCACGAGAATTGTTGAAAGGGGAAGCCGGGTCTAGTAATCTTCACGCAGTGTTGCGCCACCACCAGCCAGATAGTTGTGTATGGATCACTCTAGCATGGCTCAATCATTTCCACTGGAAACAGCTACACCCCCAACCGTCGCACTTTGCAGTTGTCCTGCTTGTAAATCGGCGTAGCGCTACCGTGCCGGTTGGGTGCTTGCAGTGCGCCGACTTCGTAACCCCGAGGCCATTGACCATCTCGCAAAATGGCAGCTAACTTATAGCCCAACTCTTATACAGCCACGTCCATAAAGTTATCACACCCTTCCTTGTACCTTAAGCGGAATACCTGCCAATAGCGGCAGAACAGCAGGAGCCTTTTAGATAACTGTTCCCGGAGATACCTCCGGAGATAGTGTAAACTTTATCGCAGTTAGTTTTACTAAATAAGAGTTTCCAAGGGGTAGCAGTGCTTGAAAGGGTATGGGAGCTTTGCAGATGCGGTTGTGTGCATCACTGAGCGGTCCCGATTATGCATTCACAAGGGTGGATACCGGCAGCTTAAAGGCTCTTGCAGTTAGCATGTAAGTTAGTAGCTGATGGTTCGCAACAGCCTTTCACAGAATAGTGTTAATAAGCTAGGATGGTCCGAGTTACAATATTGTAACTTCCGATCCAAACGTCCCAAAGCCTGTTATTGATACAAAGTGAATGGCCTAACTAAGCCCCACACCCAGGTATACCTGTGAAAGAACGATATCCTACATGAATATTGACTCAAAAGCTTCGACAGCGTAGGTTAACTACCGGTACCATCCCTAATTTCACTTATCCCCACCCTCAGCCTTGGTGCCAGGCGGAGGGCCACCAAGCGCAGATCCCCCTCCGTATAATTGACGGGATCCGCCTCCCCCTTCATTCTCTACAGAGAGGGCAACCGGGTAGTTCCCACGAAATCGTTTTCGCATATCAACCATTCCCCGCCTCGTCAACCATTAGAATTAAGATTCTATTTATGAAGATGGAGTTTCGAAGCTTACTTGCATTCACCGTAGCCTTTCTTCAGCCGTTGGCATCGGTTTGGGAGTGATTCAACCAGTGGCGACCGAAGACAATCGGCCGGTTTGTTGCGATGTACCATCACACAGTCGGAATTTTCAAGACATTGGGCTAGCGCCGCTCCTATGGGACACCAGCCATCAGCTACCAAGTAACTAGCATGCCGTAGGTGGGTATCTCACGAATGTCTTTGCACGAGGACGGCATTGCTTCTGCGATGAATTAATTTCAGGGTTGCGTCTTGAAGGTCCAGAAAAGGTTTCGATGATCTGTGCCAAGCTCAGCCTCATCCTTGTCACACAACACACACACCACACTGCAGGCTTAACTTAGCCTGCGGGAGTTGGCACGTGCCATCGTTGCTGAGTGAGGTCAGCCACATCCGTCGCGCGCCCTCACCTAATTTCTTAAAATGAAGACAACAGGGAGCGAGAGTAATGATACCGTGCTGGTACAAGTATCTGGAAGAATCCTCAATTCTAAAAGTTTCACATCCGTGTCTTGCCACTTGCAGGTCAAGCTTGGGTTATCCCGTGCATAACTACAGGGCTTACTCGCCAGAACATGGCGAGTCTGGTTTAAGATAGAAGCTGTGCCTATGAGTCGAGGACTCGTTGAATCGGCTGAGTCGCGGAAGCGGGAGGTGATTGCAAGAGGTACGTGGGAGTACGGGGCGAGTTGGTTCCCCCACGCCCACAGAAAGGGCTCCCCGATCTGCGCACTTGCATATATCCCCTCTGAAAAGTGATATATGTCCTGGCCTGGTGCCTCAACCCAACACCCGTCGGCTACGGGTGGGACATTGTTCTAGAATCTAGTCCAGGTGTTGTTTGAGGCTCGTCTTTTGAATGGACCGTATCTTTTTTGTAAAAGTAGGACCAAACCTAAAAGCAATCGAGCCAACGAGAGGGCACCAAAAACCCCCAAATCACCACACCCCAAACAAACAATAAAGGACAATTTAGCAGGCCCCACTCGTGAACCCGACTTTTACGAAATATGCCGTATTCAACAGGGTAGCCGCCGATCGAAGTCGAGGGGCCGGCTGTCCCCGGAAGCCACCGCGACTCCTGCTCACGACAAAAGCCTCCAAAGTTACATGATACAGCACAAAATGCTCAAGGTAACGGAGAGAGAGCAGCCAATTAGCGACGATTCCACTTCCTATCAGCGTTCCCGGTACTCGTACCCCACTGTCACACCCGTATCTCGAGGAGATGGAGCAAGCTAAAGCAAATTGCGGCATTTTGTCATGGTACAGCTTCGTCCGTCATTCTGCAATCGGCCTGCGGGCCGAGACCTCACCCCTCAAATCAATTCTCCCGCCCGCACAACGTTCAATCCCTCCCCAAGCCACCAACAGGTATGGGATGCGTCATAACGGTTTCTGAATGAAAAGATACCGTATTCTATGAAGGGTCTAGGATACCGGTGTCTGCGCAGCCCGGATGCGCCTTGGGGTTATTCTGATACAAGAATGGGAAGTCACATGTGCGACCTACGAAAACGCAGAGACCTTGCTGGATTCAGTCAGTAGGCCCTTAATTCGTACGCTCTTGCAGCGCTGAAAGCGGAGCTACCCGATTAGCAAGGTTTTTATTGGCCAAACCATTGTGATGTAGGACCATTCTGCTTCTGCGAAAGCCATGGAACCGCCGCCGGTATGGGGTTATGATTCGGGATGGACCATCTGCGCACCACTTTTCATTCTTTTGAATTTTAAAATTGCCGCAGCCGGTGTGCAGCGATTTTAAGAAGCACAAGGATGCGGGGTCTACAACCGCGGGATGTTGGCGTGCCCCTCTCCTAGCATCCTCATAAAGCTACCTTACTAGCTCCTCATATTATAGAGCGACTCTTACATGTTTTGTTTTCTTTTCTCCCTTCTCGTCCTCTACCATAGTAGATAGCAAATACGAGCGACGCACTGAGAACGTGCTTAAAACATCAGATGAATAGTGGTAATACTTCGCCCCGAAAACAAAGAAAAGAAAAAGAAGAAGGATCTTATATACTAATTTCAAATACCCGTAGGTAGCCAAACATATCCACCACCCCAATCATCCCCAAATCCTCCTCTGTACTGGTACTCATCTGCCGGTATGATAATAATAATAATAAGAATTGAACCTTTGCTATCTGCATCATCCCGAATTTCCATGGCACTGAGACAACTACCCCCGGTAGCACAAGTATCCCATTGGTATTCCTCAAAAGGGACAGACTCCCCCTTGCATACAGTAGTACGAGTACTCTGCCAGTTCCCCCAAACTTTGGCCGGCAATTGCCTTGGGCTAGGTACTGTTCCACCTGCCACCAGAACCGTGACTTTCTGGCTACCCATGAAGAGGCATTTAGTCGTGGTATTCCCGATGTGTGATATCTTTCAGATTCTGGTGCTGGCTGAGAATTATATTTTGCCCTGTTTTCAAGTTTCCGCCATCAATTGATCCTTTGCTCCTCATGTCGGTGTCGAACTCCCGGGAACCATCCACTACCGGTATTCAACTCCCACGGCTCCCGCTGGCCGTTGGATACGGAAAACCTCGCGACTACTGCTACCTGAAGGGCCCTAGCAGCGGCGCAAGCTCGACTTCGATATAATATTCAATACGGGACCCCGGCTCTAAAAGTTTCCGAGCTAAGCTAGGCTTTAGACTTTGATCCGACACCTTCCTTGATGAGCCGGAGTATTGGTACTACCGGTTTATATATATAAAACACCTTCCTAGAACCTGCAGCTCGAAATATCGACACTCCTATCTGTCTATCCAATTCAAATTGTCTAACTTCCCCAGGTGTTCGTGTTGTGTTTCCTTGATAGTATCTAAAAGATAGAGCATAGCAAGTGGATAGCGAGTTGGCGCTATTAATCCCCGACTGCTACTCAGCCAGCGTTTATATAGTAGCCGTGAGCGCGCTAGATCCGCAAACAAATAAACAAAGTTCATTTGCTTGGAGGTTTGTCAAGTAAATACACAACACAAAAACAGGCATTTGTGCTTTATCCAGTGCCTTGACAACAAAAAATCTTAATCACAAAAAATGGTTCGCGTGTCAAGCCGAGTTACTCTCGGTTGCTCGAGTACCACCGATAGTACGAGGCTGGCACTGTCGGCTTCCTCAACTTTGTCTTGTTAACGGGGATTACGTCAAATCCGTGGAAATTCCTTGGACAGAAGAAATTTCACGTGTTATTGCTAATTTATCGGCACAGCACTCGCACCCCTGCACCTTTGGAAGGAACGGTGCGGCAGCAACGACAAACCCCATGCGACAACAGACAATTCACCCACCGGACCTTCACATCACTGCAGTGTCCGACTCCCAATCGCTGACGGGATACGCAAAAAAAAAAAAAAAACTAAACTCAGTGGATCTCTGGTGCCCATAATTTGATGCGTGAGGCGTTTGGTGTCGATTGGTAGCGTCATCGATCCGACGAAAGTTCGGGTGAGCCGTGAGTGAAGGAGCCTCAGGTGTTGCACGAGGCGGTATTTCTCTCACTTCCAACCTTTTCGAACCATCGACTAATATCAACATCTAGACTCAACAGAAACCCACAGATACAGGTCCCGCGCTACCCAACCCTTCTAGGCCCTGACCCACTGCTACGGTGACTTGGGGTGGGGCGGATCGTGGGGCATTTCAAAGGGGGAAGTCTCAGTAGAAATTATGGCTGTTCCGCTTGTTGGCCGGCTCCATCTGTATTATCCCTGGCCCATATGATACTCATTTCTCAGCTTCCGCTCGCGGTGTACTCACATCTTTGGAGTGTTTTTTTGTTTCCCCCTTGGTTTATAGCTAGTAAACGGATGGTTGAAGCTTCGAGCTCTGTTCACGGCGGCTAAACTTCGGGTTTGTTAGTAGATCAATGACTAACGTTATTTGCAGCATGGAGTATTTGGCTCTGATATTTTCGTTTTTATTTATTATCTTCGAAAGCACTATTCGGGTTATTACATTGGCATTGCGTGAGTATCCATTTGTACATTCTTCGGGTTTTGTTGACTGCTAACTCGGGGTTTTATCTGTAGCGGCGTCGGTCATCAATTTCTGTTACACCAAATCACGCACGTTGTTTAATTCCTTTTCATCAAGAAAGTACACCACAGTATCTAGCACTAAACAGGAGAAGGATATTGTCGCCCAGGTAAGGGAGGCGGACGGGTTTACTGAAATATGTGAGATTTGGAACAAAGGCGACTGGGCTGTTGAGGAGCATGTTGTCCAAACTGGCGATGGATATCTTCTAGGTCTGCATAGGCTGCGGAAGAAGGATGAGGGGGGAAATAGGAACAATAGAAATCGGGATTCTGAGAAGGGGGATAGTGGGAAAAAAGTCGTTTATCTGCACCATGGTGAGTTGCGCATTGGCAGTGGGGAATTTGGCTAGACTTTTTTTGATTAACGTTCCTTGTGGCTAGGATTGCTTATGAATAGCGAGGTTTGGGTTTGTCTATTGGAGAAGGAGCGTTGTCTTCCGTTTGTCCTTGTTGAGAAGGGGTTTGATGTTTGGGTATGGCTTTCTTTGCATGGTGGCGTAGCACATTTCTAACTATGGTGCTCTAAGCTCGGGAACAACCGTGGGAACAAATATTCTAAAAAATCGATCCATCATCCGTCCTCATCTCCTAAATTCTGGGACTTCAGTATGGATGAGTTTGCGTTTCACGATATTCCAGACTCAATCAACTACATCCTATCGGCTTCTAAACAGAAGAGCTTAAGCTATATCGGATTCTCACAGGGAACAGCACAGGCCTTTGCTACCCTAAGTATTCATCCAGAGTTGAACGAAAAGGTCGACGTTTTCATTGCTTTGGCCCCTGCTATGAGCCCCGAAGGCCTATCAAACCCCATCGTTGACGCCCTTATGAAAACAAGCCCTAATATAATGTTTTTGTTTTTCGGGCGGAAGAGTATACTGAGTTCGGCCACTTTCTGGCAGAGCATTCTGTGTAGATACTTCTGCTCTATATTTATAGATTTATGCTGACATTCTCTTAGACCCTCCAATATTTGTTCGTGTGATTGATGTTGCTCTCAAATTCCTTTTTAACTGGTCCGGGGTCAACATATCCCTTCCTCAAAAGATTGCCGCATACTCAAAGCTCTACTCTTTCACTTCCGTCAAGAGTGTGGTGCACTGGTTTCAAATAATTCGCAACAAGTCCTTTCAGATGTATGATGATGACATACAATCCCCCATAGCCGCTTTCGCTGGCAAAGGCTTTTACAGAGTGGCAAAGTTCCCAACTAGAAACATCACTACGCCGATTACTCTAATTTATGGCGGTAGCGATAGTTTGGTGGACATCGATGTCATGTTGAGGGAATTACCCAGTCACACAGTTGCAAAGGAGGTTGAACATTATGAGCACTTGGACTTTCTGTGGGCAAAAGATGTCCACAAACTGGTCTTTCCGCACGTCCTAGAGGCTTTAGGAACTTACTCTACTGGCGGTATTGGGGAAACGACAAGCGAATTTTACCCAAAGTTAGTTTCAAGTTGCAACGTTCGACCTCCCTCTTCGTTAGCAAAAAACCTTGCAGCTCACCCCATGGGAAAACATGCTGGATTGCCCTCCTACTCAGATGATGAGCGGGATGCGTCGTCTTCGACCGCAAGTGCACTTGGTACACTACCACTACCATTCTCAAGGTCCAATTCTCCCGCAGAGCCATCAATCATTGGAGACCCTATCCTAGACCCCTCAGAAGACATTGTTAACCCTTTGGCTCCTTCCAGTGAGCGAGTCGTTTCACCGGAGCCAACCAGAATCACGACGCCAATCCGTATCACCAACCCGCATCCCAATGCCCGGAGATCTGGGAGTGTCTCGAGCACAGATAGCTCTAGCAGAAGCCTTATTAGCCCTGCTGGTATCGCTTTGGGCGCTGGGAGACCATCAACTGCTGGTGTATCCAGAGAGGTTGTGATAGAGGGCAGTCCTAGCGACAAAAAGAAGAGGGGAAACAGCGTCGGAAGTGCGGTTACGGGTTTAGCACGGCGGAGCGGCGCCGGGGCTCAGCTTCAGCAGGATAGACAATGATTGTGAGCCACAGGTAAATGGATGGGTTTTCTTCTTCTTTTCCTTTCTAGTTCCGAGCATAGACAGTTGGTTATTTATTTATTTATTTACCCGGTAAATTGCTGCCTTTACGGCATTGCACTGTGATATCAAATCTGTCACCGGGCGGACTGTGTTTATTATGGGGTTTTTGTATTTTTCCTGAACATTGCAAGTACCGGTATATAATATAAGGCTAGGCAAGTGTCATACTACTCGACATTTTCCCAAGATAACTCACCTCGCAGATCTGGCCAACACGGGTATAATACTGGCTCCAGCGGGAACTCCCTGTGGGAATTTAGGAAAATCCGGAGTTTAGATCAAAGACTTAAAGGGCAGGGCTATTCCCGCAGGAAGAATGATTTTCTAAATTTCTGGATTGTGGTCATTACAGGAACTTGAAAAAGCGGAGTTACTCATACAGATGGAGAACCTTAATAAGTACCCCAGGAACCCACCCCCCGGCAGTTTTTGGATCCTCCATTTCGCGCATTGGGAACAGGAGGCCCAATTTGCCGGGGATCGTAGTATCAGGGTTGCTTGACCCATTGTATCTGAGTTTCCAACCTTTGAACCTCTCCGTACCTGAAGAAGGGGGGGGGGGGGGCAATTTAGATTTTGGGAAATCTAGAATTTAGAAGTCGATTTCAGCTTGAGGATAAATGGTAAGAACTCTTTTTGGTGCGTTTCGGGATTTCTAGATATTGGGATACGGGGAGGTCTTCCAATAATGTTCCACATACAGTAGTCCATCGAAACACTGGGGTGTCACTCGGATGGTATCATACATGTATCAAAGGTGCTGGAATGGGTTACCGGCATAGCACAGTACATCCCAAACATCCTGGACCGTTGCGGTAGTGCGCGCCATATATCGGGACGCACTCGAGTACTAGCACTGTACCGTACTGTACAAGAAATCTTAAGAAAAAACCCTCTTCCGAGCTACGGTTAATCAAATGATCGCGTCCGGGTGATACTAGTAGACCACTCCAACCTAAATCTAAACATCCTAGCACTGAAACTTTCCTCGTAGTAAGACGGACGGGGGGGGACTCCATATACGGTATGCAATTCGCCCGCCCGCTCAATGCCAGCTACAGAGCGTACTTTGCCCTCGGCATTCCCATGGAGGGCGTGGGGGTTTTTTTTTGCACAGTATTAGTGTGTATAATATGTAAATTCTTCACAATTCAGCGTTGTATATCTCGGTGATAAGTCGGATGTGGGTTTATAATTGAGCATGGTAAGGTATTTATCTGCAGAAAGGTTCATGCAATTGGTTAGAACGCTATCTCAAGATGGGGCAATGTGATCTACGATACGTGTAAGTTAGGGAAAAAGGTTGTTCTATGAGGCCTGACCTTGGTTGGTTTTGTTTGTGTCCTAGTGCTGGAAATGTTCGAGTGGGGGAAGGGAGGGAGGGAGGAGGAGGAAGGGGATTTAGTGGTCGGTTCAGATGCTGTAGGGAATGATATTATCTGTACTGTACTCGTATCATGCTTAATCTAATTATAGGATTTGGTCCGTGAGTAGGGAAGAAGGACAGCATCTGCCGTGCTGCTGGTGCTTCGAATATAAAGTTATCCTTTTGAGCATTGGACTAGTATATAGGTAACGCCCTGCAGGGGACGAATTGAGGAATGGAGATAAATTTATAGACTAGATAGATGAGCGACATGGGGTTTTGGGGGGGTATGATGATCATTTCATGAGCCAACTGGTTTATCGGGGGTTTCCCTGCATGCGACCCTGGGTCTATCAAGCCGGCCAAATCCAGGCAGATAATATCATACGGGTGTCGCCGCTCTGCTGAGCCAAGCAGATGGAATTGTTTCCCGTAGCCTTGAAATACTCGAGTGCTAGTACGGTACGGTACGTGCTCTAAGCAGACTATCGATGATGAAAGCGCACAATTGTTCAAAACCGCGAGGGTTACAATATAATATCTGTGCTCAATCAATACCAGTATGATACATACGTTAAGTGAGGTTAGGTATCGTAGCCGAAAACCAGCACTATCGATGCTTCTCAGACACGACCAAATCCAAGCCCACCCACCCCCTGCTCCAGTAACCGCCAAGCAACTTTCCTCCCTACCCTCCCCGCAAAGGTTACCCGACTTAAACCTCACCGCTCCCTCCCCTCCTCCAACTGCCGGAGTCGACCAATCAACCTCACCCTACCTCACCCTACCTCCATCTCAGCATTCCACCTCCTATCCACCCACCTAATCCATCTACGCTTCGAAAAAGGAAAAAGGCTTCTAGCAAACAGGCGAACATGTCAATACCCTACTTCTGGGCGCAGCCCTTCCGCTACATGCGCTATGCGGCGCACCAATACCCAGCACTATTCTGGTCCGTCATGATCGGAGCCCAAGGGCCGCTCATATTCTTTGGGGGGGTTGCGGTTAAGAAGAGGTTTGGCTGGGATAGGCCTCCCATTCCGCTTAGTTATCCTGGTTCGTCGTCATGATCAATCGATCTCGGGGGAGGGAGGCTAATGTTTGGTTAGTACCGAACCGACCGCGGAGGATTCCTGCTGGGTATGATGACTAGGAGCGGGATTTAAGATGACGGATGGACGGATAGATTGAGTGAGATATCATGGTATAGGTGGGGGGGTTGGGTCGGAAAGTGAGGGTGTGTGTTTGAACGAGGAAACTGGAGGATTATTGTAGTATTTGTTTGTTCAACTACTGCTGGTTTCCTGGGTTCCAATATATCCTTCTTTTTTTCCTAAGGAGGAGAGAGAGAAAAAGAGAGAGAGAACAACTTCTGCCGATCAAATCAGCATCTACGCCCTTTGTTATATTTTCTCCCCGGAAACTCATACAAAAGCGGCGCACAAAATGAACAATTATAAGGACAGCAAGGAGACAGAAAGAAGATAATATCAAATACACACCCAACTCCCCTCAACATTTGTGATTGAAACCCACACACAAATCATTTAACTTTCGAATTCTACCACTCCGCTACTAACTTGATCACCGTAGCTGACGCTTCTACTTCTTCCTTCTCCTCTGCTCCCTCCTCCTTTCTCAACATGTAATTCATTTGTTTGTCCTTGGCCTTCTTGAATATCTGCTTCTGCCCCCTTCAGAAGGTCTCGATCGCCCTCCCTGATACTCTTTGCATCCGCAGCCTCACCCTCCTCACCCTCCTCCTCTCTGTTATCCTCCATCTCTTCCATTCTCCTCCTTACCTCTGCTGCAACCCTCATTCCCTCATCCACGATTCCATCAAGCACACCTCTAAGCCCCTTGGCGTTCCCAGGAGTGAGTGGTGTAGAGGGCATTCTGGCCATGAGTCGTGGGTTCGCTGAGGTAGCCTGCGGTTCACTACCAGGCATTAACCTGAAGCTCTCGGCGAAGCCACGCTCAAAGAAACGTTCAAGAGCTTCGTCAGCAAGTACGACCATCCGGAAAGTAGGGAGGGTAATATGAAGTGGATTTGAAGGATCCAGGGCTAAGTTGGCTTTCGTGCTGTCTTTGGGAACAGGTGTTGTGGGACTCCTTTCACCTGGACTAATGGTTTCAGGAGTGTCTAGTGGATCTTCATCCGAGGATGAAGTGGCTAGTTCTAGGAGGTCGTCTTCCTCCTCATCTGCTTTGATTATACCCTCCTCCTTCGGTCGATCGGGGTCCGCGTACTCAAAGCACATTCTAGTGAATCCACTGACTGCGCTCAAAATCCTCTCATCTCCCCACTCTGCTTCCTCACCCTCGCTCCTGCCCACGTCACCGCGCCTTGTAACGAATAGAAGAGCCTCGGTAATCCTTAAGATACCCTCTCTATCGACTTTGCCATCCCCGTCGTCGTCGTAAAGTTCGAACCAGTAATTAATATTGCCCATGATATCTTTCTTTCCGCCAACAACACTCGCTAGACCGCTGACCACGTTCCCGAGACTCAGTTGGTTCTTCATATCGGTATCCCAGCGCCGGAACAGTCGTTTCATGAACTCGTGATCGGCGGGTTCGGGATTACCTGCTCCCCAGGGATTGAGCAGATTTTTCCGCTGCAGAGCAGCAGCACCTCCATATGAACCAAAAAACCCGGATTGTTCCGGTTGTGTAGGCTCGGCCGGAGTACTTGTGACCGAGTCAGCAACCGCCCACTTAGAGATTCCAGTTAGAAACTCCCTGAAACAGTCGTAATCCATTCCCGTTTCCCCAGTTGTTGGTCCCAACCCTACCCTTCCCCTTTCGCCCCCGTTTCCACCGACACCACTTCCCGCGGCAGCTCTCTTTTTTGTGGCTAATTTCTCCATTTCGTCCGCAATCATTTGTAACCTGCCCTGGCGCTCATACAAAACCCCAAAATACCGGTCGTAAGTGCAGCTTAATTCCTCGGGAGTGAGGCGTCTACTGTCAGGTCCAAGATTCCTTAGCTGGGTTCTTTTTGCGAAACTCTCTATGGAGGATAGGACCGCATCTTTATGCTTGTTCCTTTGTTCAATTATTGTGTTCTGTGTAATTCCTGCGAACTCCTTGAACGCCACAACCATTAATTCCTGGAATCTAGTGACAGCCCGCAATTTCTCGTTCTCAGATCTGGGGTGTGCCGATTCGTCTAGGCGTGAGAAATAGCTCTTAAGGATGGAGATAAAGGCGCCATCGTCAGTAGCGTCAAGGAGTTCTTCGCCATTTATCCGTAGTATTGCTAAACCGATTTGAAACAGGACCTTTGGTCCCTCCAAGAAGAATACATCCAGAACACGGAAAGCGAATACTAGAGGCATGGAATTAATGTAAAGGGAAAGGAACCAAGGCAATGATACGACCGAAAGCTGAACATCGGATTTGACAAGGTGCTCCCAAAGGATTGGCATAGTTTTTTCTACCAATGACTCAAAAACTCTTTGATCGAGGAGAGTTCCGTACATAGTCTTCGAGTAGTATCCCGGGACTAGGCGGTCGCAAAGGGTCGAAAGGAGAAAGAAGGCCTGTTCCTCAGACATGTATCTATGTCCAATGTTAGAAACTTAGGCTATAATAGTTAATGATAGGGCGAATTTACATCAACAGTGCAGCCGTAACAATATTCATTGCTTGACAGTAACCAACTTCTTCGTTCCGCCAGGAGTACGCTCCAAGCACGCGCCTCAACCTAGAAATACCTTCGTCATCCTGAAATCCACGATATTCCGGCAAGGAACGATTAAGATCCTTCTCAATTTCTTCTATTGAGTGTGAATTTCGGCCGTCATATTCATGAAGGATATCTCGGTACATTGTTGGATTAAAAAGCCGCAGGTATATGGAGCCAGAAGACAATTCCCACATTTCGCCCCGTAATCGCTGTGGAAGTGTTAATGCTTAATTGTTGCGCCGTGCGGTACCGCTGGGCAAAACTTACATTGGGAAGACCAACTCTGATAAGCTTATGAAATGTAGGTTGTCTAACTAGCGTTACGTTCCGACCATTCTCTATACCAAAATTAGCTTAAAAATACCACACTGAAAGTCCGCAGAATTCGAGGTAGATATACCTCTTAGATATTCTGCCCATAATCTCATCTTGCTCCTGTCTCTTAATTTTCTTGTGTCGCCAGGATATTTGAAAATCATCCCCAAACCAGCATCTGGTGGATCCCTATCCTTCTTCCTACTCTCGTCAGCGCCAGCACCGTCTGTGCTCCTTTTCACGCCATCACAGCCGCCACTGTTGCCCAGCAGATATTCACTATAGCAACTATCAACAAGGATCCTCAGATTCTTGACCTCTCCCATCTGGGACCTCAAACCACGCTTGAGCCTATCACAAAATGCTTCGCACGAGCTCCTCATGCCAACGAATTGTAATGTCACTCGCTCCTCCTTCCCCCCCGACGATGATGTGGAGGTAGTTACTCCATGCCAGGTGGTAATGGCTAGAGCAAACATGTAGCTCCTTGAATGTAGACGCTCGACCCGACGGATAGCACATAGCGGAAGGGTGAAGCCAATACCGGCGGTTGCGGAGGCCGTCGAAGAAGAGCTCGGAGGATTTGGAGAAAAGCAAAGGAAGCTCTCGGAGAGGTAGAGTTTGCCAGCGTAGTGGTCTCCAGATGGAAGCGTAAGCTCGCAGGTGATCTCTTGGAGTGGTGTTTGTGAATCGGGGAGACGAAAGTGGTTGCGGAAGAGGGTGGCTTTTGTTGGTTTGGAAGAAGTTGGGGAGGTTGGTGACGCAGGAGGTACATCTGTTATGAAGGCTGTGGCTTTCTGTAAAAGGGAGGAAAACATGTTTGATACGGCGGGAGGTGGGAGGTGGTGGGGTAATGGTGTGAGGTGTTTGCCTGTGTATTTCCGGCTGTAGGAGTACTCCTCTGTGTATTCAAACTCCAGATCAAGGAACCAGGCCTCTATGGTGTACAATGCAGAGAGACAAGTATTATTATTATCTCTCTGCTTCTGAACCGAGATTGTCGGAGATGTTCCAATCTTCTCTTCTCCTTCTGGTGATAAACGGTCAGTTCAATACTGACGGGTGGATGAACATCGGTGAGCCAGTTGTCAGTGAGTGGTCCTCTCTCACACACACATCCGCTCTCTCAAAGGGAGTCTTGTTGCTATCGTGGGGTTCTAGCAGGACCTCTAGGCGCTGCAGTTGCCCCATCTGCTCGGGCCGCCCTCTTCAGCCCAGGCGTAAATTCCATCTTAAAGCAGTTAGTGTTGGGGGTCCGCTTAGTAATCAATCTCATCTCTCTGAGCTCTTCCACTAAGGGTTACTCCAGTGTCCTAAATGGGAGATTTAAGGGCAATCACGCCTTGATGACAAGAGTCGCGGGGGCGATGGGCTAGAATTGACAGGGTTAGGGCTTTTCCTAGTCAAAACATCGCGACTTCTGGGGAACACGGGCTTGACTGAAGCTTCATCCACACTAATCATGTCCTCCACCTCTGTCGCCTATGTGGTCAATAACTACAACCACTGACGGACTGTGTCTAGAGCTGCACTACAGATATTTCGCAAAGCCTCATATCAAGGTAGGCCTTCCTGGTCCCCTCTTGCTATTGCGCTTTGCTCCCAACAAGCCGAAAAAGGAACAAGGAGGGAAGAAGAGGAAGAAAAAAAATCAGAAAAATCGAGTGTCCTCGGGAATTAGGTCGCCTTTTCAGGTTTGCCCCATTGACTGTTTTACAACCTTACAGATCACTCTCCTCTTTCGTACCAATTTCAGCAATACCTTCGACACCACCTTCTCCCGCCCGTTGATGCGGGCAAACAAAGCACTTTATCAGGACTTATCCTTTGTCTACTAATTTACCCACCCACCCACAAAATCGCAACACAACAACAATACACTTTTTAAGACAAAGAACTTCAAATCATGTCGGGCTTGAATCGGAAATCAACAGGCGACCTGAAAGCCGCTGCTGGACCAGATCTATCAAAAACCCGTCCTTCCTCCACCACTCCAGGCCCTTCAACATCATCAGCACCACCACCAAGCTCCATACCACGACTTACTCCTTATAATCGACAAACGTCTACTCCTGCTCGCCCTGCATCGTATCGCAACGAAGTCAATACCAATAGCAATAATCAGAATAACACTGAAGCAACAGGTGTTGGACTCAGCGTTGGATTAGGCTCAGGCGGATTCTCAAGGGCATCAAGACCGTCCCCGCCGGGTCCGGTCAACGGTCGCAGTTCAGCTGCGTTACGTCGGAGTACATCTGCACAGTCCAAATTTCCTGGAAGGCCCAATCCGTCCGTCACCGCGACCGGATCACCTGCGAGAATACCAGTTCCCTCCAACCGGAAGAGGGGGTTAAAGAAGCGAGAGGGATCTCAGGACGGCATTTCAAACGGCTCGGCCTCATCGTCCGAAATGGAGTCAGATACAACAGCCACGAAGGACCTTTTCAGAGAGAATAAAGAGTCGCACCCTTTTAACGCAGGAGAGCTTTATGCAACCATATTCAATAAATATGATCCTTCTAATACAGGCTCTGTAAGCTATCCCCGCCCCAAGGCTTTGTTACTCTACTCTTGGTCTCCCTGCTTCCTAACTAACTCCAAAATAGGTCCCAGTGCGTGATGTTGTTGCGATTCTTCGTGAACTTGAGGAAGGTTTCGGTGGTACCAAGTACTCAATTCTTAGTGCAGATGATGAATTAGCTGTTAGAACTGCGATGGAGGACGGACCTTCGTTAACTTCGTTAACCCTATCGCAACCCCAGCTTGAGGCTATGGTCCGGAAGACGTTAGGATTTGAACTTATTGATCGTTTAGTCAAACTCCAAAGCACTAACACAAGTCAAGAGGAGCAACCAGCCAACCATCAACGATCTCCACTCAATATCGATACATCTTCTGAAAATCCTGCGTTCGAGGGCCTTGGTGGAGGTCTTCTCAGATCCCCAGGATATTCCCCACGGAGATCGCCATCTTCGAACACTAGCGTACAAGATGATTCGCTTTTCAATGCCTTGCACAACTCGCCTAGGCCGTACGCTGAAGGCGATGATAGTGTCGGAGATGACTCAACGGGATTTATTGGAGGTCCACCGATTGATTCCAGTACCCCTATCAGAACCAGGAAACCCGTCAACTTCCCAGGGCTGGGGTCGGCTCCGGAGGAACAAAGTTTGAGACGGAGGAGTGCGAATACCAAAGAGACAAAGGGAGAGGAGGGCAGGCCTTTGGTCGCAAACCCAATGTGGCTTGAGATGTCCTTGGAGCCAGCTGCACTAAGTGGTTTAACAGTCGAAAATCTCCGGGACCTTCTCCAAGAGTTTCGCCAGCTTTGGGAGGATTTTGAGACTCGCCGGAGGCGGCTGGAGGAAGTTGATAGAAAACTTGATCGGGCTAACCAAAGATACACCGATCTTGTAGCCTATTGGGAACAGAGGTACGAGACCATTGAGAGCGAAAACCAGGTGTTGCAGAGGGAAATGGAAAGGTTGGCCGAGGAGGCTAAAAAACTCGAGTCGCAATGTACAAAGAGTACAATTACGATACAAACGATGGAGGACGAGATTACCAAATCAGAGACCCGAATCGAAGAGCTTGAGCGCTCTCGAAAACAAGAGGTTAGGAGGAGAGAAGAAGTTCAATCCCAATTTCAGCGTGAAGTCAAAACTCTGAAAGTCGACCGAGTTAAACTCATCGATCTCGAACGAATGAACGAAAAGCTGATCAGCGAAGCTACCAATTATATCCGCGGCGGAGAGCAACTACAAGCAGAAATCAATGCTAGAGAAGCAGAGCTCAGTACGAAAGAAAGTGACATCACATACCGGGATATAAGAATTGAGAACTTAGAAAAGGAACTCAACAAAGCTAGAGAGGACTGTAGGGCATTGGAATCGCAAAGTAGGGCCGCCGATAGAGTGCCGAGGGGGAGTATTAGGGGCCCAAGCAAACGCCTAGGTGAAGAAATTGGAAGCTTTGAGCCCGAAGAACCCCAGGGCATGGGCGCTTATAGCTCTCTTGAAGATGTCTTCAAAGATTATCCACATTTCCGACCCACTAACCTACAGAGTGTTAAAGATATTTTACCCGAAATACCCCAGTATGAGTCGTTAGAGCAAGTCTACAAAGATTTCCCAGAAGTCGAAAAATTAGCCCTCCTTTCACAACCCGAACGGGGCAAGTGCACCGGTATGAACCCAGGCGGGGGGGGGGTTACCAAGGCAATGCTGACATGTTTTCTGCGTTTTTAGACTTGCCACCCTTTTCCGACCATGCTACAAGTGGTATGGGAGGTCAGGGTACTGGGGGGGGAGTCTCGTCCCCAGCACCCGAATCTCGTCTACATGTTCGTCACCTCACAGCTATCCGCCAGGGCCCCGTTCATGCACTCAACCTTCCGGTAAGCCAGAGTGTCAAAACGCATCTCCGCCGATATGATGCAGGACTTGGGAAAACCGAATCTCGCATACATGATGCTGTCACCAGGCCCACGGGCCAGGGAGACAGTGAAGCCAGGAGCCATCAAGATGATGAAACAGAAAACCGTGGCAACACTCGTGGCAGTGGTAGTCTTATCGGTGGCGCTGGTGGTATTCGTGAACCGGACAGTTCTCCAGATGTGGACGACGATGGCGGTCGTGGTGGCCATGCTGGCGGCGGTGGTAGTGATCCAGACGATTCTTCCGACGGGGACGATGGTGGCCGTGGCGGTCGCGGTGGCCGTGCCCGTCGTGGCCGTGGTGGTGGTGGCCGTGGTAGGAAGGGGCCGCGTGACCCTCAGGTAGAGGATGGAAGAGTGCACTGGGTGGGCCAAACTCACTTCACCACCATAGACGGCCAATATATCGAGTGTATCATTACCACACTCGAAACCCGAGCCTATCTTCAAGATCTTGCTGATAAACCACGACTCGCACTTGCCGACGTAGAGTTCTTGACCAACTTCATTAGCGAGCAAAGCTCACCTCCCGATCAAGTAATCCTTCAAGAAATTTGGGGTCTTGCTTCGAAAGCGGAGCGTGCCGCGCGCCGAACCCTCCGCCAGGAGGCTTGGCCAGCACGGGGCGAGAAGGCGTCTTTTGGGCTCGTCAGTGTCAACAGCCCATTCGGAATTTTTGCTTGGCCATGGAGGCAGCTTTGGGATATTGCCTTCAGTTTGGACGACGCAGACTACCAACTTCCCGAGACAAACGCTTATCAGGACTTCATCAACGAACAGCGGGTGCGGACGTTACAAGGTGGAAATGATGATAACCCAGATCCAGCCGCAACCGCTCAGCGTCAATCAGGCAGTGGCCTTGAGGCAAGGGCGAAGTGGATCAACTCAGCGCTTCCTCGCCGTCCGCACCAAACTCCAGTCGCTTCCATTCTCCGTGCAGGCCCCAAACCAGGAGCCGCGTGGGGCATACTCACTTTCCTCGGCCTGGGGCTTGTGCTCACTCTAGCCGTTTATAATTCGCTGATCTTCTTGCGCATGCGAAGTGATCAACGGTCCTGGGAATTCGCCAACGGGTCCCGATCCAGCGCGGGGCCCTTTTGGTCGGTGGAAAATTCATGTTGGTCAAATTGTCTTAGCGGTGTCTGGGGTGGATCGAGCCGGAGCTCCAGCAGATGGCAACAATGGGAATGGCTCTGGACTCTACTCGAAGGTTGGATGGCCACGAGCGAGGAGGCGCAAACCCTTCCATCCTAACAAGACCCCTCTCTCTACTTCCTTCTTATCTTAGCCTTTCGTTTCCTTTACCCACTTTTTCAGAGTCTACTTTCCTTGTTGTCTCCCTGGTCATGTTCCCGATATTGCTCTATCTTATTATGTCTAATGGAGGTTTTGTCGCTGTTCTGTCCGCATTTTTTGTGTATCTCTTCTGTATCATCAATCCCCTTCCCTTTCTTCCTCACTCTTATCCGGGTACTGTATTTCCATTTTAACATTTCTTCTTTTGCTGCCTTTTTTTACTCTATTTTCCCGTAATCCTTGAGAGTCACGAGTCGTCACTCGCCTTGACCCTTCCTTCACCTATCTGGCTAGCTATAGTTATCTACCCACATTCACATCAGTGGCTTCCCTTACCTGCTATCCTCTGATAGTGCTATCTTCTTAAACTCAACCGGTTCTATGTATAGTAGGGGGAGATTTGTACAATACGCCTTTTTTTCCGTCTTCTAGATGCCTCTTGTTCACCAAAGAACATATAATACCCCAACTTACCAACCATGCACGACTTGTCTCATTTCAACTCGTTCTGGGAAGCTCGCTTTTTGATACAGTTTCCAAGCAGGCAAGGGGGAGATATGGAAGGGATGGCAAAAAAAAATTAAAAATTAAAAAGATATGTGAATGGAGTGAGGATCGAACTCACGCGGGTTTCCCCACTAGCACCTGAAGCTAGCGCCATAACCACTCGGCCATCCATCCATTATGTAAATGTGGCTCTGTTTTAACTACATATACCAAACAGTTGGGACTAATTTCATCGTGACCCGTGAAGACCAATCGTCAACACCCTTCCTTCTTTCTCTTGGGAAGTGCCGGGCACGGAAAAAGCATGTTTTCAAATCGAGCACCCTAGAAACCCTCACACCGGACTTCCCTAGCTATTGCTGTTCCGGTCCAATATTTTTTCCTGTATGGACATCCCTGGATGTTCATTCCCGCCTCTACCGGCTTCTACAGTGTTTTATATAGCCCTCCCTGGGGGTGTTTTGGTATGGGGGTCTGGTATTTATGACATCGCTGCCATTACTATCACAGGGAGCATCGGTACCTTTGGTTTTGAGTATTGTAGCTTTGAGGGGCGCTGTTTAGTAGATCTAAGTAGACACAGTTACTAATTCCCACAATCAATCACTAAAGAGTGGGCGACCCCATCTTATAGTACCGCTGGTCCTGCCTCCTAACATCCCCGTCCGTGTGCACTGGCGCACAACCTTCGCCTCAGATCTCCAAACCAGAGTACTGTACATATTTCCCTAGACAATCTTGGTCTAGTATGAGAAAGTGAGAAAAGTGAGTCCTTCACCCCTGTTCACACCACCATGAAGTCCTTCCAGATACGCAACCCAAAACTACAATTTTTACATACACATTCCGCGGCTTCCAAGAAAAACAATTGGGGGCTTGGTTTTAATGATTGATGGGTCGCTTGTAGCGTAAACAGGGGTGACAACCTTACCTCTCTCACCTTCCGGCATCATATATACTCCGAATATAATACCAACCGACCGCTAGAGCAACACATCCAATAGGCGGTAGTAATCCAGGTTAGGGCTTCGTATTTGCACAGTGCCCACCAGCGAACAACACAGCAACCCAGAATCCGTTTCGGAAGTATCAACTTTAGTGTGACGGCAGGTGCGGATATAAGTTGTCTAGTTGGCAGGCTACTTGAGACATGAGGACATTGGACATGAGAAGAGTCGTGTTGCATATTCACACTATAGATTGTTGCAAGAAAAGCAATCCCAGGCGCGTCGATAGACAGGCCGGAAAGCAAGGCAACAACTCTTTTCACCAATACAGTCCCACTACTCTACCCTTCTACTCCGGCTTCCTTCCTCTGTGAGTTCTGATAGAACCTCTAAGGAATCTTCAATCTTCCGAGTGACTATTTATGACCGTGCATCGTCCCTGAGTCTGTTTGGAGTCCCCCCTTTCGGGGCGGATTGGAACATACTTTTAATAACCTAATCTAATCTACCACTCTCTTTAATGGTGGGACATCCCAGATTGAGCTTTTGCACGGGGGTATTAGATTACTATTACTGTATTGAAATAGTTTGACCCCTTATTTTAAACAACCGAAAAACATTAGGCACCAAGGCAAGAGCCCGAACTCTCCCCCCCACCGCACAGAATTCGGTTTTTGTCAAACGACGGCAAGATGCTCCAGTACTAGCACAGCTGAACCCGCAGAGTCTTCATACATTTCCCAGCACCACTTGCCTCCTGGAAATGCTTGGCTCGCCCCTTCTTTCCACAGTTCAGTAAAAAAAAAAATTAAATCTGTGACAAGAGTTTGCATGTCGCTCGAGGCATACGGGTATCTGAAAACTCTTGTCTAGGAGACTCTGGCTGCTCTGTTGCTGTTAATACGTATTGTATTTGAGCGCATGAGAACTCTAGGACGTGGGTGTACCCTGCTACGCTACCGGTATGCTGCTAGTCCAGAACACATGGAGGTTGCACAAGGCTACACAAACAACCATTATCCAATAAGCGCCACCTATTACGAGAGGCGCGGGGGGGGAGGACCTCGTGTAGAAACAAATTTCCCGCACTTGCTTCCGACTGCGGGTGCCCGCCGCCTGCTGCTAAACCCGTTCGCGCTGGCAATGAAAGAGAAAGCTGGAAGGGCTAATATTAGTTACCAGCAAATGATCCTAAGCAACAGCATATCAATCGATACTCCATTGTCCTGCCTCGCCAAGAATTTGGAAATGGTTGGTTCGAGATAGTGAGGGATCGGAGGAAGGGAGGGGAAGTTAACTGAAACCATGCGGGTGTTCCGTGTGGGAGGACGGAAACGATGGGTTACCGCTTTTGCTGTGCTTTTGTTTATTCTATGATACCAGTACTGTGCACTTCCAGCCTGCTGCTGCTGTATTCTCCATAGCTAAATTCTGGAAATTTCGGCTGGGGTAACAAAGTTAGAGAGAAACGGTTGTTATTTGATGAAAAATAAAATAGGTATATATATATATCCTCACTCTCATCTGGGGTTTTATCTCTAGAAATATCCATGGGCTGTATCAGCGGCTTCTGCCGCCCATTCAGCGGACACACATGTACGAGTACAGTACCGTCCGCCTTATCTTTTTGTAAAGATTTTCGCAAATCGTAATGGTGCTTTTGCTTCTGCGGGTGCGGGAGGGGGTGGCAGAAGAAGCACTTGGCCGCGAATTCCATATTTCCTACTTTCACGCTCTGAACGTGCTGTGCTGTGCTTTTTCCTAGAATTGTAAGTTATAAATGAGCCAAGAGAGCACGCGATCAAACGCCTGAGGCTGAGAAATTGTTCTTAAAGCGCTGTACTGTGATATGCGTGAGTGGAGTGGCCCTGTTACAAAATAGTCTACCCCGCGTCCTTGCACACACGAGTAGCGCCTCTCCCCCCCCGGCTGTATGTGTCCCTGTTTGTCACCGGATGGCTGGGCGCACCCGCTACTGTTGTACCGGTTCGTAAAGTGCTCTCCGTAATAATTACTGTACCCTACCGGTACAAGTACAGTACTTGTATCCGGCATAAAGTATCTGAAAATGGACAAGGGTCCCCTCTCCGCTGGTTGAGTGGCTGGAAACCATGGTCGTATTTTCAAGTACCCACAGCATTATACCGCCCGCCGGATACAGGTACAAAGGGTTGTTTTTTTTTGGAATTGGAGATTCGGTAGTTATAATTTGCTGCCGTAGGCTCGTTGAGCGCCCCCCAGGTATAGAGAGATAATGCTATGCAGCACTAATGTTGCTTTCTTCACTTTGGTAGCAAAGGTATCATAAAATAGAGGCGGGAGCCTTCTCTACTCTCTGCCAGCCAGCCAGTCCATCTTATGAGAACTTCTCAAAAGCACCTTATTGACCCTCCCTTCCTCCTTCCTTTACCAGAGGCCAAAGTGATAAATAAGAGAGGTAGGGACGCATCGACTAACCTAAGTTAGAACTCCTTTCGACTCTACCGGTATCGTGCATTATGCTTGGCTTAGTTACCAGTGGGGAGCAAAACTCCCCAGTCCTGTAAGTTTGTGCAGTTGGCTTACGCGAGTATCATATTACCGGTATTAGGGAGACGCCTCCGTGCAAGACAGGGGCAATTTTCAGGTTAACCGACAACCTTACCAGGGGTACAGTATCGTACTCGTACTTTTCTCGTAGGGGAGGAATACCAACAATTTTTAGCCTTCACCCTTCCAATCGGACACCCCCATCCAGTCGCGCCAGAAAAAAGATATCACGAGAAACTTGTTTCCTTGGTAACCTCTCGCGGGCCAACCGTTATTAGCTCATATGCCGGTAGTAACCTAAACGCGGTACAAGGGTGGGATATCATTAACAGGAACAGCCAGGGGTATATTTGATTGGCTAACTCCAAATAACTATTCCATAACTCCTTGCTGCACCTTGCACTCGGAGTTCCCTCCTCCTCGTAACGGAACTTAATTACTTCTACCCTGGCTACGGGCGAAGGGCAACGCTTCAGGAAACTCTCTACGAGTACCTAGCGGTTTAATTTTTTCTATTGACCTAGAGTCATGGTGGCTTCCTTGTTTTGCTGCAACCCGGTTGGTATGTAACTTGGGGCTCGCTCGCGAAATGGCAGGGAGAAATTCTCGAGTTCGTGGTTCCTTCCTTCCTTCCTGGTAACGAGTGTGTCGGCAGAGCCAAGAAGACTTGGGCTTCCAAGATAGGGGGGGGGGGGAATGGCAGCGGTTGTGGAGACGCTTGGATCACTTGCGGTTCTTAGCCGACAAAGATCCTCTGGGAAGCTTTTTTCCCCTGGGTAAAAGCGGCGGATAGACGGATCACCAGGCGACGGGGAGGAGAAAGGAGCGACTAGGAACGAATCGATCATTGGTTTGAGGCCTTTCCATGCACAGTGACATCGGCCAATTTTGCGTGAGTTACCGGTACTGGTATTGCAGAGGTTGGCTTATGATAGAGATAAGCTTTTGCTGCACTCGAGGACGGTATCGAAGGCAGAGGTTTTATGATTTCCGAGAGGAGCCTCAGTCCGTGTGCTTGAGATATGGCTGCTTTTGAAATGTCAAAGCGATCGCCAAGCGCACTGACCATGTTGTGATGCACCAATTTATCTGGGGGCGGCGGTGTACTCGAGTACTGTGGGTGCGACCTTCTCCACGTTGCTTCTCTTGCTAGGCGCCAATGCGACACCTCTACCGTACCGTAGAGCTTTTTTCATCTGTTCCACTTTGACTAGCCGCACATTTGCGGGGGGGGGGGTAGAAGAGCAAGGATCTCATGGTTGATGTCCGCCGATAATGTGGCGAGCTGGTCTGTTGTTTTCATCGACTATAAAGATGGCATTACCGGCAGGGGAGGTACGGCAAGGGGTGATGGCCCTGTAAAGTGGAGAAGCGATAGATCTGCTCATGTGGAGATCAAGTGAGAGACACCGACCGTTTAGCATTGGGAAAGTTGGCGGTACCTAACCTAACCCAGGGTTTGGAGTTGTGTTGTTGCCGGTCAACTTCTGGATATGAAAAATCCTTCTCGGGCTCCAGCAGTCAAGTCCTACACCTCACATCCCCCGACTCGCGAGCCCAATGCTAAACGGGTAGGCATGACCTGGGGAGGCCACCAGTTAGCCTCGGGAACTGCCTATGAATTCCCAGATGGTACATAACGATTGGTATGGTATGGTAGGTATCACTTACAGTACTGCCCTGTTGGGATCCAGATCCGAAACTAGGCTCCCTAGGGAAGTGCGAAAAATGGCAGGGAAGGGTGATTGGGTGGGCAGCACCAAATGGGACCGCAGTATCATCAGCAGGCACTGTGCTACCATACTGCTGCAGCAGCGTTGTAGCGTACCGCAAAGAGTACTCGAGTACGGTACGGCACTGTAACGTTACAGACACTCCACAGGAGGTAGAAAGCCTGTGTGTATGTGTGAAAGCCTTGGCCAGAGAGAGCCCCTCGAATACGAGGCCAGCGGTGGAGGAGTTGGGAATGTGAGGCTCACCGTTATCCCTCAAGACAATCTGTCGTGTTCTGCGCCCAAAAGACTGTGTTTACAATAATAACAAGATGGGGAAGGTACCCTTCCTGAATTGGTAATAAACTACTAAGGTCTTAAACTGGAACCTTACTCCACCGATTCTCCGCAGCTGTGTCGGAGGAATAAGCCTTAAGTTAGTTAGCGACATCCTGACTGGCTAGTCCCGCCCCTCACGCCCCGCCCGTGAATTCTATCATACAGATCACTAGGTGGCTTTCTATTTTGATTCTTATCGTGGACGGGAGGGGCGAAGGTATCTACAGCACTGTATCCCTCTCAGACTCTCAGAGGAAAAAGTCTTCGATTCACTTAATCGTGTAGATACAAACCTCTCTCCACCGGTAGCTTTACCAATGATTGTAAAATAAGATGATGCCAGTTAAGGTCACTTCTACCAGCTAATGTGCCTAGCTCTCTTGCTATAGACACCTTCCCCAGGATAGAGAAGAGTCTTAACACCTACTCAACTTGCCCTCGACACCGAGCTAATATCGTGGGGACCAACCATATGCGCACCCGAGGACAGCATAAATCTGCAATAGAAACTGTGTCAGCTCGCGTGAAGTACCCACCATCCCATTCCTAACCAAATTTAAGTTTACCACTTATAGGGCAGGGAAGGATGCAGGATGTAAATTTAGCTGCTGGTATACCAGTAATGAGAGGATCGCATATATAACCGGATCACCTCCTCTTTTCTGACCTCCGTCCCCCCCCCCTCTCCTCCCTTTGTGTTTTTACACCCGATCCGAAGCCATCCCACCTTTTATTCATTAAACCTTAGCATCATCCTCCTTCGGGTGAATTGTTTTTCTCTATTTTTTCTTCTTCTCTCTTCACGTTTGGTTCAGGTGATTGAGAGAAGGAAAAATTGAGAGAAGGAAGGAGAGGAGATCACCATGAAGAACATTCTATCTCGCCGTGCTAAGGGAGAGAGCAGCGATTCTTCGAATTCGCAAGAGGAGAAGATCCCTCAATCAGAGGTCACCCACGAGGAGGACCATGATGCTGGCGGTCATCATGATCTGCATCGCGGTTTGAAGGCTAGGCACATTACTATGATAGCCATCGGTGGTGCTATCGGCACTGGTTTGATTATCGGAACGTGAGTATATCGTCTTTTAATCATTAACCGGGATATTGAACTGATGTGGGAATAGTGGCTCTGCTCTTGTTCGTGCAGGTCCCGGCGCAATTCTCATCTCTTATTCAATAGTTGGTTTCTTGGTATACTTGGTAATGTGCGCCTTGGGAGAGATGGCTGCTTGGCTCCCGCTCGCTTCTGGCTTTACCGGATATGCCACCAGATTTTGTGATCCGGCTCTTGGCTTCGCTCTTGGTTATACTTATTGGTTTAAGTAGGTTTCCTGTATTCTCTTTCTAAGTTATTTCGTGCGCCCTGCTGATAGGACGAAGGTACATCATTGTCACCCCGAATCAGTTGACAGCAGCTGCGTTGGTCATACAGTACTGGGTTCCGAGAGATAAGGTGAATCCTGGTGTTTGGATCACAGTGTTCCTAGTGACGATAATTTTCATCAATTATTTTGGTATTCGCTTTTTCGGAGAATTCGAATTCTGGCTTTCTAGTAAGTGTTGCTATCGCAATGGTCGGTTCGTCTGCTAATTGCGCTGATCAATAGGTATTAAGGTCGTCACGATCGTCGCGTTAATCTTGCTCTCGCTCATTCTTGTTCTTGGAGGAGGACCCGATCATGATCGCAAAGGATTCCGCTACTGGAAGGATCCGGGCGCATTCAATACTTATATCGCTAAAGGTGATAAGGGTCGTTTCTTGGCCCTATGGTCTACTTTTGTTACCGCTACTTTCGCATACCTGGGCACTGAATTGGTCGGTGTCACGGTCGGAGAGGCACAGAATCCTCGCAAGACTATCCCGAGAGCTATAAAGTTGACCTTCTACCGAATTCTCTTCTTCTACGTCTTTTCCGTCTTCTTGTTGGGAATGTTGGTGCCTTACGACTCTGACCAACTCATCTTCGCCAACAAGAAAGCCAAGAGCCCTGGTGCCGCTAGCCCTTTCGTTGTCGCTATCAAGCTTAGCGGAATACCTCATTTAGCCGGAATATTGAACGGCTGTATCTTGCTTTTTGTGTTCTCTGCATCTAACTCTGGTATTGAGACATTGTTACCCCTCCACCTATAGCGGCTGGCTAACCGTTAGTAAATAGATCTGTACATCGCTTCCCGAACAATCTATGGTCTTGCATGTGAAGGAAAGGCACCAGCATTTTTGGCTCGCACCGATAAGCGCGGTGTTCCCGTCTACGCCCTTGGTCTATCCTCGCTGTTTGCCCTCCTAGCCTTCATGAATGTCACCGACGACTCGAAGATCGTCTTTGGTTACTTTGTCAACCTGGTGACCATCTTCGGTATCCTAACCTGGATCTCCATCCTTGTAACCCACATCTACTTTGTCCGCGCCCGTCGTGCTCAAGGAATCACAGACGACCAACTAGCCTACACCGCGCCGTTTGGGATCTGGGGATCTTACGGAGCCCTCGTCTCATGCTCCATCATCGCCATCTTCAAGAACTTCAGTGTGTTCACGTATAGCTCGAGCTACGGTAAATTCGACTACAAAAACTTTATCACCGGGTATCTCGGTATCCCATTGTATCTTATCATGATTGTCGGGTACAAGCTCTGTTTCAAGAACACTGGCATCCCGGCTTCCCAAGCGGATCTATTCACCGGAAAGGATAAGATTGATCGCGAGGAAGAGGAGTTCCTGAGACAGCAAGCGCTCAAGGGCGAGAAAAGGGGCAGCTGGTTCTATAAAACTTTCATTTCTTGGTTATTTTAGATTGTTTTTTTTGTTTTTTTTTGTTATCCTGTCTTCTGCAGCGCTCTTCCGCCGCGACCTCGACACATGGCCTATATCTACCAAGGAATGAAAATGGTGTAATGCTCTTTCTTTCTTTCATTGTTATATCTGCGGCATGGTACAAAGGGCTCTCTCTCGAGCGGGTTGTATGTTTACGATGCTCTATGTGATGTTTGTTTAGGATCTATTCTCATGGGGAAAAGAATATGAAATAACTGTATTAAATAAATAAATGTCTCTGACGGCGGTATTCATGTCTATTGTGATTTGATAGCGCCGTGATTCGTATTGATATAATTTTGACTGAGATCAAGCGATTGACCCCGATGAGCAGCCACCCGCCCATCGCCGGTTCTATACCCCGTTAATTACCGTAGGTGAGTATAGAAGCCGTCCATCGGGCCTCTTTTTTCTATATGTTCTTTCGCCTATTTATCTATTTATCTCCTCTGCATGTCTACCGTACAAACCCCCGCGAAGGTCACTGGGAGAAACTCGGGCAATAGAAAACCACTAAAGTCCGTGATTTGTACTAATGTTGCGGAAGCTAGCAGTGACGCCCGGCTATTCCGTCCAAATCCCTGCGAGTTCTAAATCTCTTCGCATCGAAACTTAACCTGTTGTCCCATATCACCCGCTGTGCCCGACCGATTCTTTGGATTTTCCCCCGTCCGGGGTAGCGGGCTGCGAATGTGTAGGCCTCATGCCAGTATTCCCCACTGAATACTCCCTCCCCTCAAGAGCACCTAACTCCCGCACCCCAATCCACGCATTACCTCTTACTACAGGAACAGCACAGAACACAAGTCTATTTGGGAGGAGAAGGCGCGCTCCCAACAACGGGTTCTGGAAACTTGACACTTCCGAGAGAGATTGCCATCTCCTGCACAGAATATCACTCGCATGCCCCGCCTTCCCCGTTCTGGATATATTGCCTTCCGTTGTCCACAAACAATATCTCTGTCTCATATGTTGCCTTCCTATATCCCTATATCATTCCTTTATATCGGGTTGCATTCCTTTAGGCTGTGGGGCGGTCGCGCGGTCGGGTCTCAATTATTCGGCGGATGGTTCGGGCAAGTTGGATATCTTTATACCCTTCAGGTTCGGCGGCGTATACCGACGTGGAACCAATGATGCGTTCTGAGCTGAAGATAAGAAACAGGTTTCTTCTCTTATGGATGAGGTCGCTGATATTCTCTATATATGTTCAGCCATTTGGTCCTTTCTTTTGGTTTATTCCGTGGAATCGAAGTCGTTCAAGTTGAAGCTACCAAAATGGCTACCGTTCTTCTTCTTCCCCTTCTCTCAAGGGGGGGTCGGGATGGTGGTGAATGGAGATTGTGTGGCTTGAGCCTGTGAGGCCGCACAATTCGACATTGTGGATTTGTGGCGCTCTGTGCGCGAAACTTGAACCCCGACCTAGCTTGGTAAAAATGTTTGTGCGGGCAAGGTGCCGTACGCGGTCACAGTGAACCTAAAAGGAGCGCACAAATGTTGGAGAGGACTGCTTTTGCCCCCGCGGTGGTGTATATAAGATCCCGTCTGGGCCTCCTTCTTCCCTTCACCTTCCTTCCTTGTCTCACAAGTTCCACATCCACAATGGCTTCTGCTCGCATCTCTGGGCTCTGCAATGCATCATCTTTTTCGCATGTCAAGCAGATGGGTTATGAGATGGGAGTTGTGTGCTTTCTCTCCTTAATACCAAAATCTGCTTGGAATTGAGTTAATTCTTAGCGGATTTTGGGATTGCTATCTTCTCTTCCCCTCTTTTCATTTTTTTATTTCATTATTTTTACCATTCTCACTATTCCCATCATTTTTACTACCCTCTCCACTACAATTTTCACTATCCTTCTCACTATCCTTTTCACTACTCTCTTCCCTTCCCTCTTCAGTACCTTGTATTTTCAATCATATTTTCACTACCTTTCTTTTCTCTATATTCACTATTCATATACCATTCTTACTACTATCATTCTCACTACCATTCTCATTACCCTTTTCACAGCAATTCTCACTACCATTTTCACTACCCTTTTTCGTAGTTCTTTTACAATAATGGTTCCTGGTATTTTTAATACTTTATTACTTCAACTTGCTTATCCTTTTGATTTACTTTTCTTGCCTTCATTCTCATTACATACTTCTACAATGCTAGTTGTATGATGGTGAGAATGATTTGAAAGAAGTTGGCAAAGACAATGACACTTTAGATGATTTCCCTATCGTAAGCAATTCCCTGTATTCTTTTTCTTCTTTTCCTCAGAACTAATATCCTTTTAACTCAAACTACAGGTAAGTTGTCTTCAAATTCTTATTACAATCCCAGCTAATTAGTACAAGTTTTTCACAATCAATACAAATATCTAACAATTACCACACCTTTTATCATTCTTCAAGTTTTAAACACTACAACTTGAAATCTGGTCATTGAGCAGAGCTACTGCCACTGAGGTTGCGTACAATATCCTACTTATAAAGAGTAGGATATTCAGTTCTCCAATTAAAAAAATTGGAGAAAATAGTTCAATTTCAGATATTCAAAGTACTAAAACTTCCAGCTATTATATTCCTGATTCTATCAGATTGCTGGAAGTAATATTTGTCTCTCTCTTAACAAAGTCAAAGAGAGGTAAACAGATCAATGATCACAATCGTTGATGATTATCGGGCTGGTATGCAATACAGAATGAAATTCTGATCTCTCAACTAGAGGGTGCAGGTTATTACTAGTATTCTCTAGCAAAAAATGTGTTGTCATTCACAGGTGAGTTTTTATTTAATCTAATGATTTATACATTGAAGTACTAACTGGAGAAATAAAAGACAGAAAAATGGTAACTATAGATTGAAGAACTTGAACTTGATAGCAGAGCATGACTCTCATTGTTAGTAGTATTCTTCTATGATATCTGTGTTGTTCTAAAAACACAATTATTAAGAAAGAACAGATATTGAGCTTGGATTGACAAGGGTTAATCCAATATATTACTCAATGAATTTTCTTTAAAATTTATTATATTGAATAAATACTGAGTACTGGTTATCAGCTATAAGGCAGAAGTTCAAATTGAGATTATTATACATCTTCAGAGTGCTAGTAAGTTTTTCTATCTTCCAAACTGATATATATTAACTAACAATTTTAACAATAGAATAAATTACTATTGCAGGATTTGATATCTTGCTACAAAGCCAATTATTATATGACTAGTATGCAAAACAAGATGAAATTCTGATCACTTGACTTCAGGGTACAGTTTTCTACTAGAACTCTCTTGTTGCATGTCTATGTTACCATCCATAGGTAAATTTTTATCCAATTAAATAATTTACATATTGAAAGACTTACTTTAGAAATAATAGACAGAAGAATGGAAATCTGAAGTCAATGAACTTGAACTTGAGAGCAGAGTATAGCTATCGGTGCGGCTGGTGCTCTTCTCTGTTCATGGCGCTTTTCTGAAAATACAACTATTAAGAAAGAATGGTCATTGTACTTGGATTGACAAAAGTTAATCTAATATATCACAAGATGAATTTTCTTTAGTATTTATCATATAAGATGCATGCTAAGTGCGGGTTACTAGCTATGGGTCTGAAAACCCAATTCATAATATTACTCTCCTCTTCAGGGTTAGTAAGTTTTCCTCTTTTTCAAATTAATATATGTTGACTAACAATTATAATCAAGACAATAAATTAGTTCTGCAAGATTTGATATCTAGTGATAAGGTGGATGGTAAATTCACTTCAGAACTCTGAGACGTCTTATACCAACTATGGTTTGAACTCTTGACCACTTCCTATTCTAATGCTTTTCTATTGAAATATGAATCTTTATATAACGTTGGAGGGTAATTTACTCCTCAGGGGGTTATGTTATGTTCTGTATTCTATCCTTATTTTTTTTATTTCATTTTCATATACTACACAAATAAATTAGAAAGGGAAAGGGAAGGAGAAAAGCACTTTTTAAAATACAATCTTGGTTAAATTATGTATAGTATACTTCGTAGTATTGTACGTGGACAAAATTAACCGATCGCCCTGCACCGGCGTGGCAACCCATCGCTTCCCCACATCCTCGCGCAACCAATCCCCTACAAAAATCATTACCACTCAACTGATTCCTCATAATATCTTCTCTTTTTTTATTTAAAGAAATAATGTCTCCTATTCTTC